>SKER01000680.1_pt1 | contig 35966 bp, 29 predicted proteins | sample 4826961 | NCBI WGS metagenome assembly SKER01 (sample SAMN11008804, study PRJNA524170) | human gut metagenome | biome: Human fecal sample; material: Feces; isolation source: fecal sample from pouch patient p47 | host: Homo sapiens | place: Israel: Tel-Aviv | collected 2016-11-16 | reverse complement strand
CCACCCTTCCGTCTCGGAACCCTTGCGGCCTGAACAATCGCAAGTGTCCGGCGGGAGGGTGGTTTTGTAAAGCCGGTTAACTCCACCCGCATAGCGGGTGGGTTTAGATGCGGCGCTGCGCGCCGCACAGGCTAAAGCCTTACAAAAAGCCCGGAAGCCGTTAAGCTTCCGGGCTACAAAATTCTTGGTCGCGGGGGCAGGATTTGAACCTACGACCTCCGGGTTATGAGCCCGGCGAGCTACCAGACTGCTCCACCCCGCAATGTCTGGACGCACCTCGTGCGCAAGAAAGTATATTACGATGCATTGATGCCTGACGCAAGAAGAAACTTTGTTTGCTCGCACATCTCCACAATTTAGGGCGTTTTATCCACAATTGGCGCAAACTCAGCGCCCCATCCAGCCACATGGCGGCAAGCTCGAAGTATACAATTGACGCGAAAGATTTGTATCGCGCATGCGGCATACGAAGGGAAACTCATGCTTTTAGCTGTGGATATGGGAAACACGCAAACCGCCCTCGGTCTGTTTGACGGAGACAACCTTGTCCACTCCTGGCGCATGCCCACCGATCGCACCTTCACGGCCGACGAGGTCCACATGCGCCTTGAGGGCTACTTTCGCATGTCCAACCTGGACCTTGGCCAGGTCAAAGCCATCGCTTTTGCCGGCGTAGTGCCCGAACTCTCGCGCGAGTGGCACGCCGTGGCAGCGCGCCTTACGGCAACCGCCGTGGTCGTGGGCGCGCAGACAGCCCAGGCAACCAAGTTGCGCGTAGCCAACCCCGCCGAGGTCGGTGCCGACCGCATCGCCAATGCCGTTGCTGCTGAGACCTTCTACGGCGCGCCCGCCATCGTGGTCGACTTTGGCACCGCCACCAATATCGATGTTATCGACAGCGAGGGCTATTATATCGGCGGCTCCATCGCCCCCGGCATCCGTATCTCCATGGATGCTCTGACCGCACGTGCTTCCAAGCTGGCAAGCGTTCCGCTTGAATCCCCCGCTCATGCCATTGGGCGCAACACCGTCGAATGCGTACAGAGCGGAGCCGTGATCGGTGCCGCCGCCATGGCGGAAGGCCTCGTGGCCCGTATTAAAAACGAGCTCGGCGCGCCCGACGCCTGCGTTATTGCCACAGGCGGCCTCAGCAGCGTGGTGGCGCAATCGACCGACGTCTTTGACGTCATCGACAACCAGCTCACCCTGCGCGGCATCCGCGAGATCTATCGCCGCATGACGGAGTAATACGACACGCCCCTAAATTTGACGCAAGCTTACGGCTTCCGAAGGATAGCTCTGCTCGCCCGCAGGGGTGATAACCACCGCACGGCCCCAGATGTCCAGGCCAGAAAACGTGCCCGTGTCCATCACATGGCCTGTCGGCGCAATCACAGCAACCTGTTTGCCTAGCATAGGCACCATGTCGAAGTACTCGGAAAGAATCGGCGCCATGGGCCCCATGCCCGCCTGCATTGTGGCCATCTTCGCGGCCCACGCACCTACACGAGCAATCATCGCATCGCGCAGCATGCCGGCGAGTTCCTGCACATCGGGGCAACCGTCCCCACCCATCAAATCGTCGAGCGAGATGGGCTCCAGCGCCTGCGGGCTCACCTGGAAGCCCTCACCCTCGACCGTCAGCGGATGCAGGTTAACGCCCAGTCCCACCACGGCAAAGGGACCATCGGCGCTCGCCTTGGCCTCCACCAAGATGCCGGCAAGCTTGAAATCGAAGGGCTCATCCTTCCCTACCGCGACGCGAGCCACGATGTCGTTGGGCCACTTGATGCCCACGCGCTCGGCCAGACCAAGCTCACGCAGCGTATCAATCACGCCCATCGCGCACACTGCCGGCAGCGCCGTGAACTCCTGCATGCGAACGCCCGGGCGCAGCACGCAGGAAAGATAGATGCTCCCCGCGGGCGAGGCCCATACGTGACCGCGCCTGCCACGACCTTCCGTTTGCTCCTGCGCGCACACGCACCAACCGTGCGGCGCGCCCTCGCGGCCGAGCTCGATCGCCACATCATTAGTCGACGTCACCGACTCCTCAAACACGATCTGCGGCAGCTCGCCAGCCATCATCTCGCCCACAAGCACTCCTTCAACACAAAACGCCCCGTTTGAGCAGAGGCGCGAATATCCACGCCTACCGCCCAAACGGGGGCCGAATCAAACAAAATTACAGCGAGCCCAACTCGCCCACAATATGACCCACGCGGTCCTCGGGCTCTTTTACGTCCACGCCCTCATAGCGGAAGAAACGCGCCGGATCGTGCATAAGGTCCTCGAGGGGCACAAGCACAAAATCGCGCTCACCCAGCTTGGGATGCGGCAGGCGCAGCTTATCGCCGCCGTGAATCTCGCCTTCCATCCACAAAAGGTCGCAATCGAGCGTGCGCGGCCCGTTGGCACGTGCACTCTTGGTGCGATTGCGCCCCAGTTTGTTCTCGACCTCCATGAGCTGGTCTAGCAGAATAAGCGGAGCGAGCTCGGTGCGAATCTCGATAACGGCATTGGCAAAGGGCTCCTGGCGCTCCTCGTAAGCAGGCTCGCTCTCGTAAATGCGCGAGCAGTTGGAAACGCAGGTCATGGGGATCTCGGCAATAAGGTCCTTGGCAGCGCGGATATTATCCAAGCGGCGGCCCAGATTGGAGCCGAGGGCCACGAATGCGCGGCGCGGCTGCGGCTTGGCAACTGCCCAATAGCCGTTGAGGAACTGCGCGAAACCGGCCACGTCATGCACGCGCACGATGTTCGCACCAGCCTGGATGGCGCCCAGGCACACGCCAAAGGTGGCAGCGTCGCGCTCGGTAGCATCCGCCACGCCCGAGACGGTGCCCACAAAACGCTTACGCGAGACCGCGCACAGCAGCGGATAGCCGAGCGAGGCCATCTTTGCTGTCTCGCGCTGGATGATGATGTCCTCGTTCGCAGTCTTGCCAAAACCGGGGCCCGGATCGATGCAGATGCGCTCACGTGCCACGCCCGCCTGCATAAGGGCGCGCGCCTGGTCGGACAAAAAGCCCATAACGCGACGCATGATGGGGGCAGAATCGGGCATGGTGAAGCGGCGCAACTGCGAGGTGCTCACGTAGGCTTCCTCGCGATGCACGGAGCGAGCCATAACAGCGGCGAGCGCATCGGGCTCGGGCTGGGTGGTATCGGCAACAACCGCGGCAGCCGTGGTCTCGATGGCAGAACCGGCGAGCGCCGCACCGATAGCCTCGGCAGAAGGAGCGTCGGATGGCGTCTCGGCGGCGTCCGACACCTCGGCGTCCTTAGCGGCAGCGTCCTTGCCCTTGGCGGGCTTCTTCTTGTCGTTTTTCTCAGGCACGATGTCTGCCGGAAGTTCGTCAAAGGGAAGCAGGGGCTGGATCAGGCTGCGCTTGGTATTGCGGCTTTTGCGCGCCGCGACCGCACTCTCTGCGGCAGCGCGGGCCTTCTCGGCCACAAAAGCAGCGGCAGAGGTATCCAGCTGCACGGCGGTGTGCGCATGCGCGGGCGCGGTAAGCTCGCCCGCGTGCATGACCACCACACCGCAGTTGTTAGTTGTCACAAAGTCGAGCATCTTGGGATCGGTGAAACCCGTCACGTCGTTGACGATAGAGGCGCCAACGCGCACGGCGGCCTTGGCCACCTCGACATGGCGTGTATCGACCGAGACAATGGCTCCGCGCTGAGCAAGCGCGCGAATCACCGGCAGCACGCGACGCGCCTCTTCGTCGGGAGAGACGGGCGTGAAGCCGGGGCGTGTGGACTCGCCGCCCACGTCGATGATGTCGGCGCCGTCGTCGAGCATCTTGAGGCCGTACGCGATGGCGGCCTCGGTATCCATGTGCTCGCCGCCGTCGCTAAAGGAATCGGGCGTAACGTTGAGGACGCCCATGATGCGCGGGCGATCAAACTTGAGCTCGTACTTCCCGCAGCGCCAGACTTTGGTGTCGTGAGCCATAGATGTCCTTTCGAAAACTGTACATGCCAATAGCCAGGCTACCGGCACGATGATATGCGTATGATGCCGCGCACAGATGCAAACGCGGGGCATGACACTCTATTGTATCCGCCTGCAGGACTTAAAAATCGAAGGCAGCTGCGATGTCGCAGGAAATCAAGAGGTCGGCATTATGATCTTGCGGCGTGGGGTCGCGGTTGATGATCACGAGCTTGTCCCCGTTAAAAAAACGAGTGAGGCCCGCCGCGGGATAGACCACGAGCGAAGTGCCGCCGATGATGAGCATGTCCGCATGGGAGATGGCTTCCACCGCACCGTTGACCACGTTGTCATCGAGAGGTTCCTCGTAAAGAACGACATCGGGTTTGATCTCGCCGCGGCACAGGGGACATATGGGCACGCCTTGCGCGTCCTCGTGCTCACGCGCCATGATCCACTTGGCATCGTAGGTCTTGCCGCAGCGCTGGCAAACGTTGCGATGCACCGAGCCGTGCAGCTCAAAGACGTTCTTCGAGCCCGCTATCTGGTGAAGACCGTCGATATTTTGCGTCACCACGGCATCGAGCTTGCCCGCTGCCTCCAGCTCGGCGAGCTTGGTGTGCGCGCGATTGGGCTTTGCGTCGAGCGCAATCATCTTCTTGCGATAAAAATTGTAGAAGTCCGGCTTATGGGACACAAAGAACGAGTGCGAGAGCATCGTCTCGGGCGGATAGTCGAACTGCTGATGATAGAGGCCATCCACGCTGCGAAAATCCGGAATTCCACTCGCCGTGGACACGCCCGCACCGCCAAAGAACACCGCATGCCTATGCGTCTCGAACAAACTCGCCAGGGCCCGCTGGGCCTCGGCGGCATTGGTTATAGCCTCTGCCATGTGCGCCTCCTTGTTTGCCTTGATTCAGCATAGCGCACAAGTGCGTGCGTGGCCTTCGCGAGCGGGAACGGTTACCGATCGTCGCACGGCTTGCCAAAGTGAGCCCCCTGGGCAGGACCGTCGTCCTCAAGATCGTCATCAATAACAGGGGCATTTTCGCTAGAGGGATCCATATCGGCAGCGGCATCGCTGCCGGCGGGGTTATCGTCGTTCGCGGCCTCGTCGTCCGCAGTTTCATCGTCCGCAGCATCATCGTCAGGCGTATCTCCCGACTCAAACTCGGGCTCGACAGCAGGTGCTTCACTCTCGTGCGCGTCGGCATCGTCCAGCTCGGCGGCATCCTCGACAGAATTTTCGGCACCATCGCTTTCGGCATCTTTGTCGGGTTTAACCTCGGCATCTTCCGCCACGGGCTTCTTGGGCAGCATCTGTGCGCACGCAAACGCGATGACGGCCGAGCACAACACAACGAGCATGCCAGGCCTCGTAAGGCTTCCCATGCCAAAGATTCCACGAATCACAAATTTTGCCAGCAAGACGCCAACGATCGCGAATGCCGCCAGCCCCGATGAGGCCAAGAACAAACGCTTCGCATCATAGTTGTGGCAGACAACCATGATGCCCATTACGCCCACAGCCGTACTCGCGACTGCAAGGAGTAATGCTAGGAGCGCCATCTCGATCGCAACGTTGCGCAAATGAGACTCAATGATGCCCGGCAGCACGGCAAGATGAATAGCGCCAACCGCAGCCAGCATAAAGGCGGCAACAAAAAGAACGATGGAGGCGACCTTGCATGCAATCTCGAGGCGCTCTGCCCCAAGCCGGCCCGTGTTTTGCGCGTCCGACATCGCGAACCTTTCTAAAACGTTTTTGAAAAACCACGCCAATCGCGCGGTATGCTGCACCAACTGGATATTATACGGATGCGCAGCTCATTTTGCAGGCGCACCACCAATTTGTCTTTGCTGCGATTACATTTACCGCCCAATCGCATGCCTTCCCATCGGAATGCCCAGGAGGACCCATGTCCCAACGTTATCTTTTTGCCTCGTGGAACGTTAACGGCCTGCGTGCCGTGATAAAGAAGTCGCCCAGCTTCGAGGAGATCACGCAAGAACTTGATGCCGATGTCTTTGCCTTGCAAGAAACAAAACTGCAAGAGGGACAAGTGGATCTCGATTTGCCGGGCTATTTTCAAACCTGGAGCTATGCCGAGCGCAAGGGATATTCGGGAACAGCCGTGTTCAGCCGCGAGAAGCCGCTTTCCGTTCGTCGAGCGGCCGACCTTCTTGAATGCGCCACGCCCGAGGCGCACGACCTCGTAGCCGAAGCCTGCACGGAGGGGCGCGTTTGCGCTCTCGAATTCGAACGTTTTTGGTTTGTAGACGTCTACACGCCCAACGCGCAAAACGAGCTCGCTCGCCTGGACGTGCGCATGGCCTGGGACGACGCTTTCCGCGCGTTTCTCAAAAGCCTGGAAGCAGAAGGCAAGCCCGTTGTCACCTGCGGCGACTTTAACGTAGCCCATCAGGAAATCGACCTTAAGAATCCCCGAACCAACCGCGGCAATGCCGGCTTTTCCGACGAGGAGCGCGGCAAGTTCACCGATCTCTTGGACGCCGGGTTCACCGACACCTGGCGCTCGCTCAACCCCGAGGTCACAGGCGCATATAGCTGGTGGAGCTACCGCTTTAACGCACGCAAGAACAACGCCGGCTGGCGCATCGACTACTTCTTGGTGAGCGACGAGATTGCCCAAAACGTGCGCGGCGCGGGCATCCGCAATGACATCTTTGGCTCCGACCACTGCCCGGTCACGCTCGAGATCGAACTCTAGCCGCCACAATCATTGCTCGCCGCAGCCTCTCGACACAAAAATGGGCGCCCACCGCACAGTGCGGCAGGCGCCCGTACTCGTTTTTATCGAGCCGCCACTCTTCTCTATCGGTCAGTGCCAGCAGATCCTCCTCGCCGGTACGAACCTTAAAAACCTTCTCGACTCCGTAGACAAAGATCTTGCCATCGCAACGGTCGAAACAGGAGCGTAACGCGGCGGCAATTTATATGTTTCCGACCGCGGTGAGCAAGCGTGCATGACGCCGACGGGGTTATAACAAAGGGCGGCAAAGTGTGAGAGAGGGCGCAAACTGCCGAGTTGCGCCATAGAGGAGCAGCTTATGAGCACATCAAACGCAACTGGGCACAACACGGCAGCAACTCCGCAGTCAAAGATCGTCGCCGTCCCGGCCGTTGCACGCCGGTACGCGCGCAAGCCCGCCATCCAGCGCATCACCAGCAACGGCACTATTGCCGCAGCCGCCATGGTGCTTGCCGCCATCGTGGCAGTGATCGTGGCGAATACCGATGCCTACTTTGCCGTGCGTGAATTCCTCGAGGCGCCGCTTGCCGTGCAGGTAGGACCCTTTATCGGCAGCATCTCACTCGAAGGCTTTATCAACGACTTCCTCATGGCGATCTTCTTCCTCTCCGTAGGAATCGAGCTTAAATACGAGCTCACCGCCGGTGTCCTCACCAACCCACGCCACGCGCTCATGCCCATCCTCGCAGCATGTGGCGGCGTAGCTGTGCCTGCCTTGATATACAGCGCCTTTAACGCCGGTGGCAACATTGGCGGCTGGGCCGTGCCCATCGCGACTGATATCGCCTTTGCACTGGGCATCATGTCGCTTGCAGGAGACAAGGTGGCACCCGCCGCAAAGGTGTTTTTCTCCACGCTTGCCATCGCCGATGATTTGCTGGGCATCATCGTAATCGCGCTCTTCTATGGGCAGACGCCCTCCATTCCCTGGCTCGCCGCAGCCGTTGGCGTCTGCGTGCTGCTGGGCCTGCTCAACGTACTGCAGGTATTCCATGCACGCTACTACGTGGTGCTCGGCATCTTGCTGTGGTTTTGCATGCTCAACTCGGGCGTGCATGCCACCCTTGCCGGCGTGATCTTGGCATTCTTCTTGCCCGCACGTTCTGATATTCGCCTCGATTCGGTCAAGGACTGGCTAAGCGATCGCGGCGACGAGCTCGACGACATCTATGACCCGCAGATGCACGTGCTGGGCCAGCACGAGTTCACGCACACCGCCAAGCGTGTGGAAAACATCATGCATCGCGTGACGCCGCCGCTGCAGCGCGTGGAAACAACCATCGCCACGCCGGTCAACTTTATCATCTTGCCGCTTTTTGCCTTTGCAAATGCCCAGCTCAGGCTTGTTGGCGTCGATATGGCCAGCGTGGTGAGCGACCCGGTGGCCCTAGGTTGCTTCTTTGGCCTGGTTTTGGGCAAGCCCATTGGCATCATCGCTGTCACGGCACTGAGCGTGAAGATTGGCTTTTCGCCTCTGCCCGAAGGCGCTACATGGGGGCAGATGCTTTGTGTGGGAGTCCTGGGCGGCGTGGGCTTCACCATGTGCATTTTGATTTCGGGCCTGTCGTTTAGCTCGGGTCCCGAGCAGCTGGCAGCAAAATGCGCCGTCCTTGCCGCAAGCGTCACCGCCTCGCTTTTGGGCCTGGCGCTGCTCAACGTTACCCATGCGGCCGAGGTACGCAAGGGCAAGCAGGTAGCTGCGGAGTAGGCGGCACGCCCGGGCGAGTCGCCGGCCAAAGCGGGTCGCTAGCAAGTCCTTCGGCATTCAAAACCCGTGCACAAACGGCAACTTTTCGTCAAAAATAAGGAAAAGTGAACGTTTGTGCGCGGGTTTTGTTGTACCGCGCGGCCATGCCGCATGGCGGCGCGGCGTGGCCGTACCGCCGCGCCGCGCCGACTAGCCCAAACCGCCGCGAAGACCCTCGAGCGCGCAGACTGCCCGGTCACTCACCAGCGCGCAAGTCGTACTTTTGCACCACGCGGTCGATTCTGCGCGTCCACGGAGCATAGAGCGCGGCAAGGAATACACAGGTGGCAGCGCTGTGCATAAGGTCAAACGGCACCGCTGCAGAGACGCGCGCGATAACGCCCGCCACCGTGAGGGGCTGAACGAAGCCGATCACGTCATACGCGTTGATAATCACGCCGTATAGCAAACCCGAAGCGGCGCCATATGAAAGTAGCGCCGGCATGCGAACACTGCCATTTGCACGCCTAAAGGCTCCGGCGCGGGCGAGCAATCCGCCCACGTAGCCCACCACGCCCCAGGCGTACATCTGCCATGGCGTCCACATGCCCTGTCCAAAAAAGAAATTGCTGGTGAGAGCCGCCAGCGCGCCGACCATAAATCCCGAGCGCGCACCCAAACAGGCGCCCGCGATGATAGCAATGGCAGAAACAGGCTTGAAATCGGGAATTGGCCCAAACAGGATGCGTCCCGCCGCAGCCAAGGCAGCCAGCACGAGCGTGGGCATAATCTGCCGCAGCGCCGGGCGACTCGCCTCGTAGCCCGCAAAGAACATGGCGAGCACAAGCACCACCATCGCAAGCATTAAGAGAGCCGCCTGAGCAATGCCCAGATACAGCATGAAGCCCATGCACAACGGCACAAGCAAGAGCATCGGCCCCTCTACGTAGCGCCATATGCGAGCAAACACGCGAGCTCCTTTACGGCCGGTAGTACACATTGTTGGCAAAAAACGTCGTTACGGGTTCGGTAGAGGCAATCTCGCCATCGAACATCATGGATACTGTGTCGGCCACCTGCTGCACAAAATCGAGGTCATGCGACGCCATGAGCACGGTCTTGCCCTGAGCCTGAAGGTCAAGAAGCACATGCGCGACCTTTGCGCGCGCCTGCGCGTCCAATCCCTTAGTGGGCTCATCGAGCAGCAGCACGTCCGGTTTTGCCAGCAGCAGCTTGCCGATGGCAAGCAACTGTTGCTGACCGCCCGAAAGATCGTACGGATGCACAGACCCCTGTGCCGTAAGGCCCAGCTTCTCCAGCAGCCGATGCACCTCTTCCTCGCCATAGCCAAGCTGGCCGGACCACTCCATCAGCTCGTCAAATGCTGTCTCGGCGGCAAACAGGGCGCGGGGATCCTGCGGCAGCAGCACGCGCCGCCCATCTCCAGCACGCACCTTGCCACGCTGGAGGCGGGACGAGCCCGCCGCGAGTGCAAGCAGCGTCGACTTGCCGCAGCCGTTGCCGCCTACCAACGCATGGATTTGCGCCTTGGCAACACATAGGTCGAGGCTCCGCAGCACCCACGGGGATTCGCGATCGTATCTAAACCAGGCATCATCAAACGTGAACGCGCAAGGGACGTCTTCCCCCTGCATCCGCGGGGGCACGGTCTTGTCGGCATCCACCAGCGGCTCCCGCAACCGCAACACCTCCATATCGGAAATCTCTCGCACCTGCCCATCTACAAGCTCAAATGCGCAGGTTGCATAGTCAACCATCGCGCGCGGGGCATGCGTAGCCACCACCACGGTGCACCCCAGCTCGCGGTTGATGCGAAAGAGAGCATGGAGAAAATTACGCTCGGCCACCGGATCGAGTTGCGAAGTAGGCTCATCGAGCAATAGCAGCGACGGTTGCGCCACAAGCGTCGAGGCAAGGGCGAGTAGCTGTTTGCGACCGCCCGAAAGCGAATCGGTGCTCTGTCTAAACCAATCGTCGATGCCAAAGAAGTAGCTGGTCTCGGCTATGAGGCGACGCATCTCGTCTTGCGGGGTACCTAGATTCTCAAGGCAAAATGCCATCTCGTGCCAAACGCTCTCGCACACGATCTGGTTATCGGGATTCTGAAATACATAGCCTATGCTCCGCGCGCTCTGTGCATCGTCGAGCCGGTCAACGTCAACGCCGCCCACCGCAAGCGAGCCCTCGCGGGTACCCGCAGGCGCAATCTGCGGCTTGAGTAGCGAAAGCAATGTCGACTTGCCTGATCCGGTACCACCTACAAGTATGGCAAAGGCGCCGCGGGGAACTTTCCAATCAAGGCCACGCAGCACGGGGGTTTTGGCTTGCGGATACGAAAACGTAAGCCCCTCCACGGCGATGGCCGCAGCGGGTGCCGGCGCCTCGTTCCAATCGAATGTCTCGCTCATGCAAACCTCCTCGAGCGCACAGCATGCATCGCGGCTGGAAACAGCATCCATGCGGCATAGGGAACGTACCCCCACCAGACAACCAGGCGGCTCAGCACGGGATAGAACAAGAACTGGCTACAAGCCACCATGGCAAGTACGCAGCAGAGCACGGCGGCAAGCAGCAAGACCGTGAGCGCATACACATCACGCGCGCGAAAGCGGTAGCGCGTGTAGGTAGTACGGCGAGGAGCAGCGCCCCAGCCGCGGGCTCGCATGGCATCGGCCATCTCCAGCGAGTCTTCCATACCCCAGCCCATCAACACCGAAGAAAGACGCAGGCGGCTCTTTGCCGCATCGACCGCACCTGCTGTCGGCACGCCCTGCGCCCCTTGGACCGCAAGGATTTGATGCCCCCGGCGCACAAAACGCGGAATCATCCGCATCGTACTCGAAATCATCAGCGCAACCACAGGAGCCACATTGCCAAAAAGCGCCATGACCTTATCGAACGTCAACATATGAGAGCCAGCCATAAACCACAGAGCGCTTGCCACAAACAGACCGCCCATGGCTAAACCGTACATCAGGCTCTCAAGATAAACAGCCCGGGCGCCCAGGTAAAAAAGAACCGTAGAGCCCGAGGCGGAAAAAAGCGGGTTAAACAGCGCGATGATGGCGATGACGGGGAGCTGCCAGCGAAGGCCCGAGAGGGTCGAGCGCGGACCACGTGCACAGCAGTTTGCGGCGAATGCCCCGATGAGCGAAATAGCAATTAGCACCGGCTGCATCGCCGCCATGGTAAGGCAAAGCGTGACGATAACGTAGCACGCCGGCACGACGGGATGCGATGTTTCGAATACGTAGAAAGACCGCTGTTTCATGAACGCCTGTCGTCCTCTCGGCTTCTCCAGACATCCAAACCTTCGTCGCTTAAGCGACGGCCGCCCTTGTTGCGGATCACGGCATATGCGCCAAATGCCGCAATAAAAATCAAAGCACCAACACCAAGGCCCGCGCCATTGGGAAGTGTGACGCCTGCCAAAGACGCGCCGAGCGTATCGAGACTATTCGAGCCGCCCACCGGGGTATTTACCGTTCGGCTCTCATCGGCGGCAAACACCGTTAGCCCCCCGCGCGACGCAGCAAAAACGGAGCCGTCGCGATTTACCGACAGCGCATGCGAAAGGGGCGCGGCCGCAGCGTCGAAAGGCCCGTCTCCCGCCCCTTCTTTGTCCGCAATGCGCTGGACCGAAGCCTTGGAATCGTTTGCCTGTTCTATATAAAAGAGCGATCCATCCTCCACCTGGGCATACACGCCGAATGTCATGGCAGAAGCTTTCTCTCCGTAGGCAACCGGCAGCAACTCGCTTATTGCGCTGGAGCATACGGGAATCTGGGCATCGGCGCGCAGCGAAAGCGCGGTACCGTCCTTCGCCAGGCGATAGACAGATCCATCGGAGCCTCCCACGTACACCGCGTCGTCAATGCACACCGGGGCGCAGGAAGATAGGGCACAGCCAAGACTCACGGAGTTTTCGATCCGCAGGCTCGAATCGGCAGCCCTCACCAGGCAAACCGTTCCGTCGGACGCCGCAACGGCAAGGGACTCGCCCTCTCCCGCCGTACTCGCAGATGCTGACGAGGCACACGACGCCAGCCCCGCCGAAGCGGTAGCGGCGCTGTCGAGCAGCTTGCCCGAAGCAGCTTCGAGCAGATAGGCCACGGAGTTAGCGCCACTCACCAGCAAACGGCCCTGCGAGTAAAGCGCTGCAGGCAGTGCGCCTTCGCCCGCAGCAACGCCATCAAACAAAGCCCCTTTCGGCAGCGTAAGCTCCTCCTGCCACAGCAGCGACCCGTCCACCGAGGAAAACGAGGCGACCCTGGTCTCCAAGCAGCCGTTCCCCCGATAGGAATAAGTCACGAACACGCAACCCTCGGCGTACACAGGTGTGGAGCACGAACTCCACGTTGCGCCCTCTACGCCCAGCGGCACACCCTCGCCAGAAACCCATGCGCTCGTTAGGTCCTCGTCATATGCCGCCAGGCGGCCGTCTACTAAAGGAACCATCAAAGCGCTGTCGGCAAACATACACGAGCCGAGCGACTGCGCGGGCAGTGACACCTGCTTGCAAACCTTGCCACTCGTCGCGTCATACTGGGTCAGACTTGTTTTATCCAAAAGATATAGATAGGTTGCCTGCCCGCGTTGACGAAGAGCAGCAGCGCACGGAGCGCCCGCGTCCGCACTCCACAGCACCTTGTCACTTGCCGGTGCCATGACGGGCACAGCGCCCACCGGAGCGCCCGCTGCCGCAGTGCTTGCATAGCCAGCCCATGCGGTGTAGGGATCATTAAAGGTCGATTCGGCAGCATCTGCGCCCCGCGCTACAACAGGAGAGACAAAACCAGCCATCAAAAGCACCACGGCAGCAAGGGCATAAGCCCACATGCGCAACGTCGCTCGAAGCGAACCCGCATCGTGCGCCCCCGACCTGTCGGCACTCTGAAACAATCGCATCAATAAACTCCTCCGGCGGGACCGTGTATCCCGTGTCACCTTCGCTTTCGCTATTGTAACGGCTCTCAAAACGCCCCACGCCGCCATGCGCAAACCCCATGCGCAAACCCCATAACGCATGCCCAACGCGCATCTTTGCTGTGCTCTTGATGCCATGTGTCATCCGCACGCCATTCGCGCCTCCGCCTGCGGTATCATCAAAACCTGCCGCGGCAGCAAGTGCCGCCGCGCAGTACATACCAAACAACCCGGGAGAAGCATGGACGCAACCGCCATCATCCTCGCCGCCGGCGAGGGCACACGCATGAAGTCCAACCATGCCAAGGTATCGCATAAGATCCTTGGCAAGCCGATGATCAACTGGATCGTCGACGCTACGATCGCCGCAGGCTGCAGCCGCGTGATCGTTGTCGTGGGAAGCCATGCAGACGAAGTGCGCGCGCTTCTCCAAGACACATATGCCAACTCCCCCGTCACCGTCGAGACGGTTGAGCAGGTCGAGCGCCTGGGTACCGGCCACGCCGTAAAGGTGGCCATCGAGGCTTGCGGCATCGAGAACGGTCCCGTTGTGGTGCTCAATGGCGACCTGCCGCTCATTCAGGCAGACACGGTAGCCAAGTTCGCCCAGACCGTAGACGGCGGTACCTATGCCGCGGCCGCCCTCACCTTCACGCCGCCCGAGCCCTTTGGCTACGGACGCATTGAGCTTGACGAAGGCGGCTCCATCGCCCGTATCATCGAGCAGAAGGACTGCACGCCCGAGCAATCCGAGACGCTCCTTGAGTGCAACGCCGGCTGCTACGCCTTCGATGGCGCCCAGCTTAAGCAGCATATCGGCGAAATCACCAACGACAACGCACAGAGCGAATACTACCTGCCCGACATGCTCGAGATTCTCAAAAGCGCGGGCCAGGCTGTCACCATCTTCCATTGCGATGACTACCGCGACGGTCTGGGCGTGAACTCGCGCGCTCAGCTCGCCGAGCTCACCGCCATCGCACGCGACCGTATCAATGCCCGCTGGATGGCCGAGGGCGTCACGTTCCTCGACCCCACGCAGGCATGGATCGGCCCCGACGCAACCATCGGCCGCGATACTATCGTGTGGCCGCAAACGCACCTGATTGGCAACACCCACGTGGGCGAGAACTGCCAGCTGGGCCCCAATAGCCGTCTTACCGATACCCAGGTGGGTAACGACTGCGTGGTCGACGAGACCGTCTCCATCGAGGCCGTCCTCGAGAACAACGTCAACTGCGGCCCGCGCGCTTATCTGCGCCCGGGCACTCACATGCTCGACGGCTCTAAGGCCGGCACGCACGTGGAAATCAAGAAGTCCACCATCGGCCGCGGCTCCAAGGTTCCGCACCTCTCCTATATCGGTGACACCACCATGGGCGAGGGCGTGAACGTGGGCGCCGGCTCTATCACATGCAATTACGATGGCAAACATAAAAATCCGACCACCATTGGCGACCGAACCTTCATCGGTTCCGATACTATGATGGTGGCTCCCGTTAATATCGGATCCGACGCCGTAACGGGCGCCGGCGGAACCATTACCAAGGATGTCCCTGATGGCGCGCTTGCTCTCGAGCGCACCAAGCAGTGCATCATAGAGGGCTGGGGCACGCGCCACAACGCGGGCAACTAGCTCAACGACAAGGGTCAAGTACGTACTAAGGAGTAGGGGCAGATGCCAACTAACGATCCCACCAAAAGGCGGGCGATCTACAAGACCATGCGCGTGTATTCCGGTTCTTCCAACCGTCCGCTCGCGCAGAAAATCGCTGACATCCTGGGGGTCGAGCTTTCCGGCCTCGCTCTTGAGCAGTTTGCCAATGGCGAGATCTACGCTCGTTATGAGGAGACTGTCCGCGGCGCCGATGTCTTCCTGATCCAGTCCATCGCCGGCGAGAACGTCAACGACATGCTCATGGAGGTGCTGGTGGCCGCCGACGCTGCCAAGCGCGCTTCCGCCCGTTCCATCACCGCCGTCATCACGCACTACGGCTATGCTCGCCAGGACCGCAAGGCCGCTCCCCGCGAGCCCATCACCGCTCGTCTGGTCGCCGACCTGCTCGAGTGCTCTGGCGTGAACAACATCATCACGCTCGACCTGCACCAGGGCCAGATCGTGGGCTTCTTTGACGTCCCGGTCAACCACCTTTCCGCCCTGCCACTGTTCGCCGATTACTACAATGCCATGAACCTCGACAAGGAGAACCTCGTTGTCGTGTCCCCCGACGTGGGCCGTGCCAAGGCAGCCAAGAAGCTGTCCGATATGCTCGACTGCGACCTCGCGATCGCCCACAAAGGTCGCCCGCACCACAACCAGGCCGAGGTCATGGGCATCATCGGTGACATCAAGGGCAAGACCTGCATCATCAACGACGACATGATCGATACTGCAGGCACCCTGTGCGCCAACGTCCGCGAGCTCAAGGCCCTGGGCGCCGGCGACATCTACGTGTGCGCCACCCACGGCATCTTCTCGGGCAAGGCCATCGAGCGCCTGAACGACGCCCCCATCATGGAGTGCGTGGTCACCGACGCCATCCCCGTCGAGGTTGGCGGCAAGATCAAGACCATCACCGTGGCCGACGAGTTTGCCAGCGCTATCGCCGCTGTGTATAACGAGGAGTCCGTGTCCCGCCTCATCGGCGGCGACTTTGCCATGTAAGCCTTTGCGGCATAGCAAGTAATGCGGGGCGCATCTCAATTGAGGTGCGCCCCGCTTTTTGTTCTGTGTAAGAACGAGAACTTGTCCTTAGAATTTCTGCAGACGCTCTGAGGACGACTTCTTGCAATGAGAGAGCTCGACTCTCGTCGAAATCTCTTCGCGACCAATCGGGACGCTCGGACCCGAACTACTCCACGACCTCGGCCAAAAAGACGTTGAGGGTATCGACCTCGGGGCAGCAGAATTTGGCCGTACCAGGCTCGTTGCCGGGAACGGTACCGCCGTAGCGAAGGATATCGATATAGGGAAATCCCACATGGCAGGCCATGGGGCATAACCTTCCGCGATCGCGATCAAAGTCAAAGACATCGCCCGGTTTGTGACCATGGTGGCAACGGCACTCCCCCAGCTGGTCCACGCAGGTAATGCGGATGCGTGGGCGCTTGCCACGCGGCGCACCAGCGGGCTTGAGGCTCACTGCCCCCTCTGCCATCGGCTCGTCCGCCACGCTACTCACCGTCAATCACGTCAAGGCAGGCCTCGATAGGCATGCCCGCAGACTTATCCTCTTGATCGGCGTTGCGAGCAATAAGCTCACGCACCACGCGCGCGGCGTCGGCAGAGGCGCGCTCCAATGACCATCCATGCATCACGCGGCCCAGCAACACGCTGGAAAACGTATCGCCGGTACCCGGGAAGTACACAGGCAGCATGTCGATAGGCACCGTGAAATACTCGCCAGTCGTATGGTCAAAGCCCGCGATGACATCTGCCCCGTCGACCTTGCAGCTCGTAATGACCACCGACTTAGCGCCCAGATTGTGTACAGCATCGACCAATGCACGGGCCGTCTCGGAAGTAAGTCCATTCTCCATGGGCGTCTCGGTAAGCAAGCAGGCCTCGGTATAGTTGGGCACCGCGCAGTCCGCGCATTCTACCAAGCTTCGCATAAGGCCGATCGTGGACTCCGGCACGCCGGCATATAGCTTGCCGTTGTCGGCCATGATGGGGTCGACAAACACCTTAGTGCCCGTTTTTGCACGGCGATGGCAAAAATCGGAGATGATGCGCGCCTCTTCCTCCGTAACGATAAAACCGGTGGAGATGGCATCGAACTCAAAGCCCAGCTCTTCCCAGATAGCAAGGCTTTCGCGCACATATTCCGTAGTGTCGTGAATATAGAACTTGGGATAATTGAGCGTATCGGACACCAGGGCCGTAGGCAGGTTATGAATGCGATAGCCCATATGCGAAAGCACGGGCAGCATGGCCGAAAGCGCCACCTTGCCATAGCCGCACATGTCGTTGATCAGCAAAAGTTGCTGGGTGTTTTTCATCTGGTCCCCTTAGCGATTCGAGCGCCCACACGGCGCCGCGATTGCCCCAGTGTAGCGCAGAGACGCATAAGGGACACCCATCCGCTAGACTCTCGATAGAATTGTTTACCTGTGGGCCGCCCACACAAAGCCGTGCGCTCAAACGCTTTGCAACCGATACCCCGAGGAGTTCCTATGCAGCCGCATCGCATCCTTTTGAGCATGGCCGCGCAGGTCATCACCCCGATCCTCTCCGGCGTGGTCATGGACGTCAACCCTGCCATGCTCTTTGCCTACATCACGGGCATGGGTGTGCTCATGGGCCTCTCCGTGGCCGGCGCCAAGCACGGCGAGCCATCCTCATTGACGAGGTCGTCCGCCGCGAGGAGGCGACCGAGGCCGAGTAGGGCGGGTGCCGCCGCCCTTGCTGCCGGCGGTCGCGGCTCCGGACAGCGTAGATAAAGATGAGCCAGACCCCCGATCCGCCCGATTTGGGGGTCTGGCTCGTCAAAATGTACGCTAAATCCATGAGGGTATATAATGGGACGTTCTGCTCGAATGCACGAAGGAAGGGGTGATGATGCCTGATCACGAGAAGCGCGTCTTGTCGCTTGACGGCCTGCGAGGGCTCGGGGCGCTGATGGTGTTCCTGTATCACGTCGACATCATGGTCAAGCCGTTTGGCGCGGGGGGTCCGAGCCTCTTCCCTGGTACCGCGTCGGTTATGGTGTTCTTCATCCTGTCTGGCATAGTGCTGTCTCTTGTTCCCTTTAAGCACATGGGAAACGGCGGGTACGACTGGCTTGGCTATTACCCAAGAAGGGTCGTCCGCCTTTGCGTGCCGCTGTTTGCGGCGATTGCGCTGGCCCTTCCTGCGGGCTACGTGGCCTGGCGCCTGGGGTCCACGTCGCGCTCCGCGCTTGCCGTCGCCTACAACGCGGGCCTTCCCACTGCGGTTCATGACATCCTCATGCAGTTCGACGTGCTGTTCAACGTGTCCGATGGCCTCAACAACCTCTTTGGCGCGCAGCTCGTCCGCGTTGACTCTCCCGTCTGGTCCATGAGCTGGGAGCTCTGGTTTAGCCTGACGCTTCCGCTGGCCATCTGGTGCATATCAAGGATTCGCCGGACGGGTCTGGCGGTTGTTGCGACCTTTATTGCGGTGCTTGTCTCGTACTGGACGGGCTACTTTCCGCTGCGCCTTTGCCTGATGTTCTGGCTTAGCGTCATGGTGGCCCGGCAATTCGACAAAATCAAGGCTGTCAAGCTTTCAATGCTGGCCGAGCTGGCGCTGCTTGTAGCCTCCGTTGGTGTTATCGAGCTCTCGCTCGCGTGGCATCCCGGCGGGGTCCTCGAGGCGTTGGAGTCCACCGCCATGAACGCGGCCTGCCTGGTGGTGGTTGTCGTCGCGATCGCCGACGGGTTCACGCGCCGTGCGCTCTCTGCGGCCCCCATGGTCTTTTTGGGAAAGGTGTCGTACAGCCTCTACCTTACCCACGCCATTGTCATCGGTGCGCTCGCTGCCCTGCTGCCCAGGCTCGGGATTGTCGACCCGCTCGCGATTGCCGCGGTCTCGCTGCCCGCAAGCATGCTCGTCTCCGTTGCGTTCTGGCGCATAATCGAGGTTCCCAGCATGAACCTGTCGCGCTCGCTGGCATCGTCAGGGCCTAGGAACGCCGTTCGATAACGCGTCGCACTTGGCTTCGTTTGGAGGGAAGCTGGTCATGAATAGCCCCAAGCCCGTCCACCGTGTTCTCTTTGTCTGTCACGGCAACATCTGCCGCTCGACCATGGCAGAGTCGGTATTCACCGAACTTGTGCGCCAGGCAGGTCGCAGCGAGGAGTTTGTCATCGACTCCGCGGCAACCTCGACCGAAGAAATTGGAAACTCGCCGCACTATGGAACTGTCGCAAAGTTGCGTCAGGTGGGCATACCCTTGGTGCCTCATCACGCTCGCCAGGTTCGCGCAAAAGAATATGCCAACTGGGATCTCATCATCGGCATGGACAGCGCCAACATGCGAAACCTTCGCCGCATCTTCGAGCGCGAGCCCGAGGTGCAGGCCGACGATTGCGCCAAGTTGATCAAGCTCTTGAGTCTTACCGGCAGCGATCGCGATGTCGCCGATCCCTGGTACACCGGCAATTTCGACGCCACCTACGAGGATGTTCTCGCCGGCTGCAAGGCTCTGCTCAAGCAGCTATAACGAACCGGCACCACGGCGTCGCCGCACAAGAACGCATCCTTGTGCGCAGGCATGTAAAGCGTCCTCGGACGGCGTATGTTCTTCTCAAAAATATCCTTCGGTACCTTGACAACCATATATCGTGCGGTACCCTCATTATCCGTGTACCTCAAAGATAACGAAGAAGAACGAAAGGGGTGACCTTTTTGGCAGCAGAAGAAGCCTCCGGCACATGCGGGCTGCCTCGTCCCTTGGGAAAAGAACCCGAAGATCAGCCCGAACCCGAAAACGCCGAAGACAAGCTCGCGAAACAGATTCTCAGCGGCCTTGGCTATTGCGGGCACTACCTGCATTTCCATGGAAGCGGCACCTCTGGCAAAGCCCCCATCATCTGTCTGATTGCCAAACATGGCGGCAAGATTTCCCAGCAGGAACTGGGCTTGCATTTTGCTCTTAAGCCCGGCTCCCTCTCCGAGATTCTCTCCAAGTGCGAGGCTATCGGACTCATCGAGCGCTCGCGCAGCACCGAAGACCGTCGGCAGCTCATCGTCGAGCTTACCGAAGAGGGCGCGCGCCAGGCAGAACTTGAACAAGCCGCGCGCATCAAATTCCGTAGCGAAGCATTCTCTGCCCTCACGCTCGAAGAGCGCGAGCAGCTACTCATCATGCTCAACAAGATTCGAAACACTTGGGAGGGATTCGATGATTAAAACTCTTGCAGCAAGCGTCCGTGACTATAAGAAGGTCACCATCGCCACCCCGCTGCTGGTATTGGGCGAGGTCATCTGCGAGATGAGCATCCCGTTTGTCACCGCAAACCTTATCGACTCCATCAAGGATGGCGCCGCCGTCGCAGACATCCTACCCACTGCCGGCATCCTTGCGGTTATCGCACTGTGCTCGCTCGCCTTTGGCGCCGCAGCCGGTATTACCTGTAGCCACGCCAGCTGCGGTTTTGCCAAGAACCTGCGCCACGATCTGTTCTACAAGATCCAGACGTTCAGCTTTGCCAACATCGACGCGTTCTCGAGCTCCTCGCTCGTCACACGCCTCACCACCGATATCACCAATGTCCAACAGGCATTCATGATGCTCATCCGCATCGCCGTGCGCTCCCCGCTGGTGCTTATTTTCGCTTTTGTCATGGCCTTTGCCATGGGCGGCAGCGTGGCGATGGTCTATCTAATCATCATCCCAATCCTGGGCTTTGGCCTGTTCTTCATCATCCTTAAGGTGCGTCCCATCTTTGCGCGCGTCTTTCATAAATACGATGCGCTCAACGAGTCTGTCGAGGAAAACGTCACCGGCATGCGCGTGGTAAAGAGCTATGTGCGCGAAGACCACGAGAAGCAGAAGTTCGCCCGTGCCGCCCGCGACGTTTGCGCCGACTTCACCCGCGCCGAGAAGCTCCTGGCCTTTAACAACCCCATGATGAACATCTGCGTCAACGGCGCCTTTGTCACCATCATCTACTTGGGGTCGAAAATCATCATCACGAGCCAGGGAACCCTGTTTGACGTGGGCCAGCTCTCCTCGATCTTTACCTACGGTTTCCAGATCCTCATGAGCCTCATGCAGCTCTCTATGATCTTTGTCATGGTCACTATGGCAGACGAGAGCTCGCATCGTATCGTCGAGGTGCTCAACGCCACCCCGACCATTGCCAATCCCGCCGAGCCCGTCACCGACGTTGCCGACGGCTCCATCGACTTTGACCACGTGAGCTTCAAATACTCCAAGCACGCCGAGCGTCAGGCCCTGGATAACATCGACTTACATATCAAGAGCGGCGAGACCATCGGCATCATCGGCGGCACGGGCTCCGCCAAGTCTTCGCTCGTGAACCTTGTCGCACGTTTGTATGACGCCACCGAGGGAACCGTACGCGTGGGCGGCACCGATGTTCGCAACTACGACCTGGACGCCCTGCGCCATCAAGTTGCCATGGTGCTGCAGAAAAACGTGCTGTTCTCAGGCACGATTGCCGAGAATCTGCGCTGGGGCGACGCCAACGCCACCGACGAAGAGGTGCGCGAAGCCGCACGCCTTGCCTGCGCCGACGAATTTGTCGATACCTTCCCCAAGGGCTACGACACCTGGATCGAGCAGGGCGGCTCTAACGTCTCCGGTGGTCAGAAGCAGCGCTTGTGCATCGCCCGCGCCCTGCTGCGCCACCCCAAGATCTTGATTCTGGACGACTCCACGAGCGCCGTCGACACCAAGACCGACGCAAAGATCCGCGAGGGCCTGGCCACGTATCTGCCCGATACGACCAAGCTCATCATTGCCCAGCGCATCAGCTCCGTGCAGGAAGCAGACCGAATCATCGTGATGGAGGGCGGCCACATTGCCGATATCGGCACGCACGACGAGCTGCTTGAGCGCTCCGAGATCTACCGCGAGACCTTCACCTCGCAAAACAAGATGACCGCGGAGGCACAGGCCCCCGCCCCGGATGACACAGAACTGGAAGGAGGCGAGGCGCATGAGTAAGGCAACCACCGCCGAGCGCGCCAAAAACCGTAAGCCCGGCACGTTCTCCCGCCTCATCAAAACGCTCTTCTCGTTCTATCCCGTGCTCCTGCCCTTGGTGACGCTGGGCGTTATCGTTTGCGCCGTCATCAACTCCATCGGCGCCACCTTCTTGCAGCGCGCCCTCGAGGTCATCAGCACCTCGTGGCAGTCCGGCGACTGGGAGGCAGCGCGTCCGCAGATCTTGAGTCTGGCCACAACGCTTGGCTGCATCTATGCCGTCGGCGTGCTCTCCTCGCTCTTCTGGAACCGCGCGATGGCCATCGTCACGCAGGGCTCGCTCGAGAAGCTGCGCGAAAAGATGTTCAACCGCATGCAGGACCTGCCGATTCGCTACTTCGACACGCACCAGCGCGGCGACATCATGAGCCATTACACCAACGACATCGACACGCTGCGTCAGATGATCAGCCAGTCGTTGCCCAACTTGCTCATGACGATCATCGTTATCTGCACGGTGTTCTTCATCATGCTGTATTACTCCGTCTGGATGTGCCTGGTGATTATCGCCGGCGTTACCCTTATGACCTTTATGACCAAACTGCTGGGTTCCAACTCCGCGCGCTTCTTCATTGCGCAGCAGACGGAGCTTGGCGTGGTCGAGGGCCACATCGAAGAGGTCATGAACGGCCAGAAGGTCGTCAAGGCATTTTGCCATGAGTCCGCCGCCGAGGCCGATTTTGACGAGCGCAACGAAAAGCTCTTCGAGGTGTCGCAGAAGGCCAACATGTATGCGAACATCCTCATGCCGATCCTCATGAACCTGGGCAACCTCCTCTATGTGCTGGTTGCTCTTGCCGGCGGCATCTTCCTGGCGCTGGGGGTGCCGAACCTCTCCATCTCCGGCACGGCGCTATCCATCGCCGTCGTGGTACCGTTCCTCAATATGACCAAGCAGTTCTGCGGCCAGATCGGCCAGATCTCGATGCAGATCAACGCCGTGGTCATGGGACTTGCCGGCGCCGACCGCATCTTCGAGCTCATTGACGAGCAGCCTGAAGAGGACGAAGGCTATGTCACGCTCGTAAACGCCGAGCGCAACCGAGCAACCGGCCAACTTGTCGAGACCGACAAGCACACGGGCCTGTGGGCATGGAAGCACCCGCACCACGATGGCACCCTCACCTACGAGGAGCTGCGTGGCGACGTTCGCATGGACCACGTTGACTTTGGCTACACGCCGGACCACGAGGTACTGCACGACGTGAGCGTCTTTGCCAAACCCGGTCAGAAGGTCGCCTTCGTGGGCGCCACCGGTGCTGGCAAAACGACTATCACCAACCTCATCAACCGCTTCTACGACATCGCCGACGGCAAGATCCGCTACGACGGCATCAACATCAACAAGATCCGCAAGGCTGATCTGCGCCGAAGCCTGGGCGTAGTGTTGCAGGACGTGAACCTGTTCACCGGATCTGTGATGGACAACATCCGCTACGGCAACCTCGACGCAAGCGACGCGGAATGCATCGCCGCAGCCAAGCTCGCCGGCGCGCACGACTTCATCACTCGCCTGCCGGAGGGCTATAACACCATGCTCTCGGGCAACGGTGCCCAACTTTCGCAGGGCCAACGCCAGCTGATCTCTATCGCGCGCGCTGCCGTGGCCGATCCTCCCGCAATGATTTTGGACGAGGCCACGAGCTCCATCGATACGCGCACCGAGGCTATCGTGCAGCGTGGCATGGACGCCCTTATGAACGGCCGCACCACCTTCGTGATTGCCCATAGGCTCTCCACCGTGCGCAACTCCGACGTGATCATCTGTCTAGAGCACGGTCGTATCATCGAGCGCGGCAACCATGAGGAGCTTATCGCCAAGCGCGGTTACTACTACCAGCTCTACACCGGAGCCTTTGAGCTGGAGTAGCGCCTTTCCACATATACGAGCTCACCGAGCGGCCGCCCGACACGCATCAAGCGTCGGGCGGCCGCTTTCATACTGGCTCGTTTTGGCCGGTCTACGTCGTTGCTTCGTGGCGTGTAGGTGAATGAACACCCTGCAGGTCCGCATAGCGCCCCGGACGTGGCAATATGGTGAGCAACTGTTTCCGTGCACTCACCATCTGGAGGACATACATGAAGGAGCTCGAAGACCGCATTCGTAAGGACGGCATCGTTCGTGAGGGCAACGTCCTTAAAGTCGACAACTTCCTCAACCATCAGTGCGATGTGTCCCTGTACGACCAGATGGGTGCTGAATGGGCACGCCTGTTTGAGGGCAAGCGCGTCGACAAGATCTTGACGATCGAGACGTCCGGCATCGGCATCGCCTGCGTTGCCTCCCAACATTTCAGTAGCGTGCCTGTGGTCTTTGCACGCAAGACCGAGTCCACGAACCTCGATGGCGAGCAGTATCGCACGGAGATTAGGAGCTTCACCAAGAATCGCGTTTACAACGTTATTGTTGCCAAGCGTTTCCTCAACCCCGGTGAGCATGTCATCATCATCGACGACTTCCTGGCCATGGGCTGTGCCCTCAACGGTCTTCTGGAGATTTGCGACGAGGCCGGCGTTGTCGTCGAGGGCATCGGCATTGCCATCGAAAAGGGCTTCCAGCCCGGCGGCAAAGAGCTTCGCGAGCGCGGCTACCAGGTAGAGTCCCTCGCCATCGTCGACAGCATGGACCCCGAGACTGGCGACATCGTGTTCGCATAGCGCGCTGCGCCAAGAACCCCTGCGATAACGGCATCGGCCCGCACGCTTTGACGGCGTGCGGGCCGATGTTGTTTACGTCATGTTGACTCAATCTCTACTCCACATACGAGGACGCCTTGGGCGGTGTCTTTCCCTTGAGGACTTTGTGATAGTAGTCATAGGTAAGCGGAACTTCATCAGACAGCTTTTGCGCATCCTCAACCTCGCCAATAAAAAGCAGGTGCGTACCCACGTCGAGAGTTTCCACCAAACGGCACGAGAACAGCGCCGTCGCATGCTCGGGCACATAAGGCGCACCAAGAGCAGTCTGGCGCTCCTCATAGCGTTCGAACTTATCAAAGTTCGCCGAGGTACGGAAACCAAAGTTGCCGATGTAGATCATGTCTGCCGTCTGATCGATAACCGTCACGGCAAAGGCGCCGGCATCGGCAATCACTCCTGCGGTGAAGTTCTCCTTGTTCACCGCAACCGAAATGCGCGCAGGGCTAGATGTCACCTGCACCGCCGTGTTGACCACGCAGCCCGCCTTGCGATCGCCTGCCGCGGCACTCACCACATACAGACCACTCGTCATCGTAAAAAACGCTGTCTTATCCATACGCGCCAACCTCCTCGCATAGAGCGTGCTATGTAGGACTCTTATGCCCGCATGCTAGTGCGCGCAATCGTAAGAAGCAGAATGGCCGCAAGGGTCACTTTTCATCTTTAGACCTCACTTGAAGGCCGCTATTTTATAGAAATTGCCATTTTTATAAAATAGCGAGGTAAAAATCGGCTCTATCTTATAGAAATTGACTTTTTTATAAGATAGCCGAGCAATCAGCAGCTCTATTTCATATGAGAGGACTGCGGTGCAGCCTTTGCGTACCGACCTATCCCGCCGGCCATCCATGCGATAATGTGCCGGAACATACTGATTGCGAAAGGCGCATGCCATGGAATTCTTTGCCAGCTGTCCCACCGGTTTTGAGGACGCCCTTGCCGATGAGCTCAATGCCCTCGGCCTAGCACAAGTACGCAAGCTCAAGGGCCGCGTTTCGTTTACAGGCCAGGTCATCGACGGCGAGCGTGCCTGCCTGTGGTCACGCCTGGCGAGCCGTATTCTAGTGGTCATCGATCGCTTTGACGCCCGCGACGCCGATGCCCTCTATGCCAGCACGCGCGAGATTGCCTGGGAAGAGATCCTGGCCGAAGGCGCCACCATCGCCGTCACCGCTCGTGGCACCAATGACAACCTGCGAAACACCCGCTTTAGCGCCCTGCGCGTGAAGGATGCTATCTGCGACCACATGCTTGAGGCAACCGGAGCGCGTCCTAACGTCGATACCGAAAACCCCGACGCGTGCATCGCCCTTTCCATTCGCAACGACCGTGCAAGCCTGCACCTCGATCTCTCGGGCGACGCACTGTTCCGTCGCCTTCCCCGTGAGGCCACTCACGGCGATGCCACCCACCACGTGCTTCGCCCCGACTACGCCGCCCTTGCGCTCGCGCAGGGTGGATGGTCCGCACTGTGCGCCGAAACCCCCGGTGAGAATGAGGGCATCGAGAGCGCGGCCCCGCTCGTCTTTGTTGACGCCTGCTGTGCAGGCGGCGGCCTGGTGCTCGAGGCGACTCAGCAGCTTCTCGACCGCGCCCCCGGCCTTTTGCGCGAGCATTGGGGCTTTATGGGCTGGCGCCTGCATGACGAGCAAACCTGGGACGCGCTTCTGGATGAAGCCGACGGTCGCGCCGAACGCGCGAGCGATCGTTGCTGCCGCATCATCGCCACCGACGTAGATGCCACCGCCGTCTCGGCCACACAGCGCGTCCTCGCTGCCGCCGGTCTCTCCCAATACGTAGCCACCATGCCTCCCAACGCGCAGAAGATCGTGGCAAAGCTCGGAATCCGCCGCTCACCGCTTCCCGCCCGAGGCATGGTCGTGGCCGACACCACCGACATCGTCCCAACCGATACCTCGCGCGCCCTCAAACTACTCGATAACGTCACGCGCGATGAGCTGCTAGAGCACCTACCCTGCGTGGTGCTCGCGCGTGACACGATCGTTTGCCGCAGCCTGGGCCTTTCCCCCGCCCGCACGCTCGCCATCAAACCCAACAACGAAGACGCCTCTCTCATGTACTTCGATCCCGCCACGCGCGGACAGACCGAAGAGGCCGATGCGGATCAGGCGACCGTTGAGGTGGGCGACGGTGTGCGCATCCCCGTGCTTATCCCCGAATCCGATCAATTTGTCGCCCGCCTGCGCAAGGTAGCCAAACAGCGTCGCCGTTGGGCCGCGCGCGAGGGCGTCACCTGCTATCGCGTCTACGACGCCGATCTTCCCGACTACGCCGCAGCCATCGACCTCTACGAGGGAGCGCCGGATACCCCTGGCCGCTGGCTCGTCGTGGCCGAATATGCCGCCCCTAAAAGCGTCGACCCCGAGCTCGCTCAGGCGCGCATGATGGATATCCTCGCCATCGCTCCCGCCGTGCTCGATGTCCCTGCCAATCATGTGGCCACCCGCGCTCGCACGCGCTCACGCGGCGGCTCGCAGTATGCCCAGGGGCCGCGCGGCAACAAGAGCGGCAAGGGCACAAACGCACCCAAGCGCGACATGCTCAACGACCCGACCCTTCCCAATATCCAAGAGGGCGGCCTCACCTTTACGGTCAACTTTGACGATTACCTCGATACCGGCATCTTTCTTGACCACCGCGTTACGCGTGGCCTGGTGCGAGAGCACGCCAAGAAGGCGCGCTGGTTCCTCAACCTGTTTGCCTACACCGGCACCGCCACCTGCTACGCCGCCGACGCAGGCGTGGAAGAAACCGTTACTGTCGACCTTTCCAACACCTATCTGGATTGGGCGGAGCGCAACATGCGCCAAAACGGCTTTACCGGCTCCAACCACTACTTTGTACGCGATGACGTGCTGGCATGGATTCGCGACCAGCGCCAGACCGACAACCGCTGGGACCTGATCTTCTGCGATCCGCCCACGTTCTCCAATTCCTCGAAGATGGGCCGCCGCACCTGGGATGTGCAGCGCGACCATATGGATCTTATCGTAGGCATCTCACGCCTGCTCACGCGTGAAGGCGAAGCTATCTTCTCGTGCAATCTCCGCACGTTCAAACCGGATACAGAAGCCCTGGCACGAGCCGGCGTAGTGCTTACCGACATCACCGAGCAAACCATCCCCGAGGACTTCTCGCGCAACAAGCGCATCCATCACTGCTATATCGTCAAGCGCTACCGCATCGAAGACGCCATGCGCCTGGCTGGTATGGATGATGCCGCCATCAGCGCACGCCAGGCGGAGCTACGCGAACACGAGCGCGACCACGGACGGGCAGGCAGCTCGGAAAAATAGAAAGAGCGAATCCGCCCCGCATGCGCCCGGGACACGATTCTCCACAGACCACGCGCTCCTGTGGTCCAATTCTCCGACTGCTCAGGCGTTTTCGCAAATTGTCGCGCACAGAATCGCGCGCATGGATATACTTTTGAGGATTAGGCACCCGTTTTCCAACAGCCGCCTCTATCGGGATATCTACCTGGTAAGGCGGCTGAGATGGTAAAAGGAGGAACGACGCGACATGGGCAAAAAGGCTCAATCCGCAACCGTGAGCAGCGCTGATGCGCACGCAATCCCTATCAGCCTCTCCGCCATGCTCGTCACGCTCGGCGTGGTGTACGGCGACATCGGAACGTCGCCGATGTACGTCACCAAGGCGCTCGTTGCCGGCAACGGTGGCATTACCTCGGTGAACCAGGAATTCATCCTGGGTGCCCTTTCGCTTGTAATCTGGACAGTCACGCTGCTCACCACCATTAAGTATGTGCTGATCTGCATGAAAGCCGACAACCACGGCGAAGGTGGCATCTTCGCCCTCTACAGCCTCGTGCGTCGTTTTGGCAAGTGGCTCATCATCCCCGCCATGTTGGGCGGCGCCGCGCTTTTGGCCGACGGTATCCTCACCCCTGCGGTGACCGTTACCACCGCTGTCGAAGGCCTGCGAACTATCCCTGCCATGAAGTCGATCATCGGTCCGGGGCAGACCAACGTGGTCATCATCACGCTTGCAATCATCATCGCGCTGTTCTTGATTCAGCACGTGGGCACCGCCAAGATCGGCCGCGCCTTTGGCCCCATCATGACCCTGTGGTTCCTGTTCCTGGGCGGCACCGGCTTGTTCTTTGTCCTGGGCAACCCGATCGTTTTGCTTGCGTTCAACCCGTTTGAGGGCATCTCGTTCTTGCTCTCGCCTCACAACCATGCTGGCATCATGATCTTGGGTAGCTGCTTCCTTGCCACCACCGGCGCCGAGGCCCTCTATTCCGACATGGGCCATGTGGGTCGCGGCAACATCTACGCCACCTGGCCGTTCGTTAAGGTCTGTCTGCTGCTTTCCTACCTTGGCCAAGGAGCTTGGTTGCTTGCCAACGCCAGTAACCCCTCGCTTGTGGGCATCCATGACCTCAACCCGTTCTTTGAGATGCTCAACAGCAACGTTCGCCCGTTTGCCGTGATCCTCTCCACGCTTGCCGCCATCATCGCCTCGCAGGCGCTCATCACCGGCGCATTCTCACTGGTATCCGAGGCAAGCCGCCTTGACCTCATGCCGCACATGCAGGTCTTCTACCCGGCAGAGACCAAGGGCCAACTCTATATCCCCATGGTGAACAACGTCATGCTCGTGGGCTGCGTCATCGTGGTCTTGCTCTTCCAGTCCTCCGCTCACATAGAAGCGGCATACGGCCTGGCCATCACCATCACCATGATGTGCACCACACTGCTGCTCTTCTTCTACCTGCACAACGACCGCAAGATCAAGGTCTTCCCCTGGGTCTTTATCGTGTTCTTCCTGGCGCTCGAGGGCTTCTTCTTTGGTTCCTCGCTCACCAAATTCTTCCACGGCGGCTACTTCACCATTTTGATGGCAGCGCTCATCATGGGCATCATGGTGAGCTGGTTCAACGGCACCGCCGTCGAACGCCGCCAGGCAACACTCCTGCCGCTGCGCACCTACCTGCCACAGCTCGATCGTCTGCGCAACGACGAGACCTACGAGCTGATGAGCGACAACATCGTCTACCTTACCAAGGACAGCAACACCGATTACATCGATCGCGACGTGATCTACTCGATCCTCGACAAGCACCCCAAGCGTGCTCGCGCCTACTGGTTCATTAACGTCGAGACCATGGACGAGCCCCATACGTTCGCCTATTCCGTTGAGACCTTTGGCACCGATTACGTCTTCCGCGTGCACCTGTTCTTGGGTTATAAGGTCCACCAGCGCGTGAACGCCTATCTGCGCCAGGTGGTCTCCGACCTGTCCGCATCCGGCGAGCTCCCCGACCAGACCCATGAGTATTCGGTCTATAAGAAGCCGAGCCCCATCGGTTCGTTCCAGTTCATCATGCTGCGCAAGCTCCTTGCCCCCGAATCCGATGTGGACAGCACCGAGCGCACGGCCATCGTTCTCAAGTACCTCATTCGCCGCGCTGCCGGCAACCCGGCGCGCTGGTACGGCCTGGAGAACTCCAACGTCACGTTCGAATATGTGCCGCTGTTCACCAAGTTCAAGAGCGTCGACAAGATGCAGCGCATCGCCCCAGACGAGCGCCCCTAGCTTCGCGCCCCCGCCGTTCGTTTAGCTCGACGCATTCCCATGCGCACCAAATATGCCCCGCACCTCCCATGAGATGCGGGGCATATTTTTGGTCCAATCAGGTCCGATCAAAAATATGACAAAACAAACCTGTGGACTTTTGTCATATGGAGAGGGCTAGTCCTCGATCAGCAGGTCCTCGAACTGGAAGGTGAGGCAATTCACATAACCGCGATTGGTAAGGCGAAGCACCGGCACGCACGGCAGCGAAAGGATGCCCATGGTCATAAAGGGCGAGGGCATCTTACAACCCATATCGGCCCAAGCCTGCTCGATAGCGGCTACCTCCTGGGCAACTTCCTCGACATGCTTGTCACTCATGAGGCCGCAAACCGGCAGTTCCACCAAAGCGAGCACACGGCCGTCCTGAACCGCGACCTCGCCGCCGCCGCACTCCACGAGCGTCTGGGCCGCAAGCGCCATGTCCTCGTCGTTATCGCCCACAACAAGCAGGTTGTGGGAGTCGTGCGCAACGGTCTGTGCCAGCGCACCATGGACGCCAAAGCCCGTGCAGAAGCCAAACGAATGAGTACCCTCGGCGCCGTGATGGCGATCGAACACGGCCATCTTGAGTGCATCGATCGCGGGGTTCGCCTGCAGCTTCCCGTCCACAACGGGAACCTCGATCACCGCATCCTCGGTAATGGTCGAGCCACCCACACCGCCAATGGCACGTACGCGACACATGCCGTCGGGACGGTCGACGGAGATCTCAAAGTCCGCAGCGGTAAAGGTGCGGCCAACGTTCATGGTGTGCGTCATAAACTCCGGCCACTCAAAGAGGTCGTGGTCGAACGTGGCCTTCCCGTCTTGGGCCACCAAGTCGCCGTCGATATAAACCTGCTCGGGGATGAAGGTCTCCAGATTGGGCAGGACCACCATGTCGGCGCACTTGCCCGGGGTGATAGAGCCCATATCCTGGTCCACGCCCAGGCACTGTGCGGCGTTGATGGTCGCAAACTGCAAAGCTGTCACAGGGTCGCATCCGCACTCGAGCACAGCGCGCAGAGCACGGTCCATGCCGCCCTCGCTGACAAGTGTGTTGGGATGGTTGTCATCGGTGCACAGAATAATCAAGCGCGTGTCGACGCCGCTCTCAAGCACCTGCGGGAGGTAATTGGGAAGCGAAAGCCATGCCGAGCCATAGCGCGCCTGCACGTACATGCCCATGCGCAGCTTGGCCATCACGTCGTCGGACGTAATGCACTCGTGACAAGCGCGGACGCCCGAGGCGATGTATGCGTTGAGGCCGCGATCGGTCTCGGAGATGGAGTAGTGGCCCGTCACGCACTTGCCGGCCTTGAGGGTCTCCCCCACCTCATGCTGGGCATTCTCCTCACCTCCCAGGATGCCGGGGAAGTTCATCATCTCGCCCAGGCCCACAACGTCATCCCACTTCATGGTCTCGGCAACCTGTGCCGCATCCACGTAAGAGCCGCTGTCGTCAAAGCCGGTCACGGCGGGCACGCACGAAGGCGTGGTGAGCATCGCTTTGAGCGGGGCGCGCTTGGCGTCGTCAAACATCACGCGCACGCCATCGAGGCCTACAACGTTGCAGCATTCATGCGGATCGGCAAAGATCGCAGTGGTGCCGCGCGGAACCACAACCTTGGCGTACTCGGCACAGCCGATCATAGCCGACTCGACATGAATGTGAGAATCGATATAGCCCGGAGCCACGTACTTGCCCGTAGCGTCCACTACCGTCGTGTTCTCACCAATGCAATGCTCCGCGGTGTACTCGCCTATGCCCAAATAGGCGATGCGCCCACAGGACACGGCGATATCGGTGTCTTCCAAAATCTCGTGTGTGGTTACGCTCACCAAGTTGGCATGACGAATCACGAGGTCTGCCGGCTCCTGGCCCTGTGCCACACGCACGAGCTTGTCATTGCACTCCCAAAGCGGAGTCTTGCAAAAATGGTTGATCATGTAGATGTCCTTTCTTCGTTTTCGCGCGACGGTTTGTTATTTACCCTGCCAGTTGTCGAGCCATAGCTGCATCGAACGGCACATTTCGACCATAAAATCGCTCGTGTGCTTACGCGTATAGATATCGAGCACGCGCGAGGCAGGCTCGGTGGCATGCGGGCGAAACATCGCGTCCATCTCGGCAATCTGCTTATCGAGAACTGCCGCGTCGGCGCGCTGGTAGCGCTCGCGCATCACCAGGTTGCAGACGGGATGCGGCGTTGCAGGGCGGCGTTTTTTGGGCTCTCCGATAATGAGCATCGAAAGCGGCACGGTGTAGGCCGGAAGGTCAAGCAGCTTGCGCACTTCTTCCTGGCATTCAACGATATCGCCGATATAGCAGCTGCCAAGCCCCACGGCCTCTGCCGCGATGGTTGCATTCTGAGCCGCGATCACGGCGTCCTGTGCCGCGATGGCAAACTCGCCCAAACCGGGCGCGACGCGCGGGCTCTTACCCGTGCGCTTTGCAAACTCGGGCGTAAAGCAGCCCGCATGTTCAAACAGGTCGATCCACTTAGCGTAGTCGACAACAAACACCAATGCCCAAGGCGCCTTTGCGATCATAGGCTGGTTGTCGCACAGAACCGCCAGGCGGTCGCGCGTCTTTTGAGAACGCACGTCGATGATGGAATACATCATCATGGCGCCCGCAGAGGGCGCACGGCTTGCTGCATGCAAAATCGCAGCACGCTGTTCGTCGGTGATATCGACCCCCTCGCTAAAAGAACGAGTCGAGGAACGCGCATCGATGAGCCCGAGCGTGGCATCATCTGCATACGCTGCGGGAATGGTATCGATGGTTAGCTCGTCTGCCATGAGTTGAATCCCTTCTATTCGCGTTGCTCCATCATGCCACGCGACGCATGAAAAACGGCGGAGAACCGCCGAACGCGGCCGAAAATCGAAAGGAAAGCCCTCGCGACGCGCCTCAGAGAAAACCGATATGTCACTTAGCTTGCACCGTCATTGGAATTGCCCACTTTTTTCAAGGTAACCCTCTGTTGACTTCGTGACGAAATTCCACAGATAGGGGCGTTTTCGTGCATCGATACGAAATCTCAACATTCCCACGGTACTATGGTTGCTTGCAAAACGCGAAGCATAGGCACGGACTCCCACGTCCGTGTATACGCCAGATAATCCGCAAAGGAGCCCCACCATATGTTCGCTGCCCTCGTTTCGCTCGTTGGCGCCGCAGGCACGGTACTGCTCGTGCTCAAGCACCTCAAGGCTTGCAAAAGCACGGGAGACACCCCGAGCCGCACGCTCTTTGTCCGCTGCGGCCTCATCCTGCTGATCCAGCTGTTTTTCACCGTCTGGTCCGCCATCGGCCTCGTGGACTGTGCAGACCCCATGGCGGTTGTCGTAGCGATTGTTGCGCACGCACTCCTGTGCGGCTGCGCCTATTTCAATATCCACCGCGATTGCGTGCTCGAGCGCCTGCAGGCGCTCCTTGGCGCAGAGGGGAAGTTTGCCCATCCGCTGCTTGGCGCCTCGATCATGATTCTTCTTGCCGGCGTCTTTGCCACACTGGGACTCGAATTCTCTTCTAACCACGATCTCACTTGGATGTATCCCCTGTGTTTGCTGCTCGAGTGGGCGCTCATCGCATTCGCCATGCTGGGACTTTTCTTCCTGTTCCAGCGTCGCTGCGGCGGTGCCGTCGTGCTTGCTGTCGCCCTCTATGTCCTGGGTCTTGCCGAGTACTTTGTCATCCTGTTTAAGGCCATGCCCATCTCCCCCGGCGATTTGACGGCCCTCTCCACCGCCGCCGCCGTTGCTGGCACGGGCTTCACATACACGATTACCAGCTTTTGCATGCTGAGCCTCGCCTTTACGGTTATCGCTATCCAGATTTGCACTCTCGCGGCACAGGTTGCGCCCAAACGCCAAAAAGGTTCCTGGCGCGGCCTGGTGCTCAACCTACTGATTGCCATCGTCTGCCTGGGCGGCATCGCTGCACACACCACGCTGCTCGACTACTACCACACCCTCTATATTCAGGTGTACTCCTGGCGCCCGCTTGAGAGCTACTACCGTCAGGGCTTCCTGCCCTCATTCATCTCCGGCGCACAGACTATCAAGCCTTCCAAGCCCGAGGACTACACGGTCTCTGGCGCAAAAAAGCTCATCTCCGAGTACGCGAAGGAGTATGACGACAACAACCAGACGGGCGGCTCTTCTGCGACGCGACTTGAGGCCACGAAGCAGTTTGATGAAGAAAAGCCCACGGTCATCGCCGTCATGAACGAGACCTTCTCGGATCTCTCCATCTACCAGAACATGCATGCCGACTATCAGGGACCCACGTACTTTAAGAGCATCGACGATTGCCTCTCGCGCGGGCGCCTCTACGTCTCCGCCTATGGCGGCGGCACTGCCAACACCGAGTTTGAGTTCCTGACGGGCAATTCCATGGCTTATCTGGGCAGCGGCGTGTATCCGTACACCACATACGACCTCACCGACACCGAGAACCTCGCCGCGCAGTTCAAGTCGCTTGGTTACTACACCACCGCCATGCACCCCAACCATGGCACCAACTGGAACCGTGAGAATGTCTACAAAGACTTTGGCTTCGATCAGTTCCTCACCATCAACGACTTCCAGAATGCCGAGACGTTGCGCGGCATGGTGACCGACAAGGCCACGTACGACAAGATTCTTGAGCTGCTGGACACCAACAGCAACCCGCAGTTCATCTTTGACGTGACCATGCAAAACCACTCCGGTTATGACACCGGCCTCATCCCCTACGACAAGCAGATGAACCTGAATATCGACGGCGAGTTCAACTCCAACGTCAACGAGTATGTCTCGCTCATTCAGCAGTCCGACGAGGCACTTAAGTACTTCCTCAATAAGTTGAGCAAGCTCGATCGCAAGGTTGTCGTGGTGTTCTGGGGCGACCATCAGCCGTTCTTCCCCGACACCTATAACGACCGCTGGTTCACCAACGAGGACGACGCCACGCATCAGGAACGCCTATGGCAGACCAGCTACATTATCTGGGCCAACTACGACGTAGCAGGCAATTCCCAGACGAGCCACGAGGAAGACCTTTCTTCTAACTACTTGAGCTCTGAGCTCATGAAGCTTATCGGCGCGCCCCTCACCGACTACCAGAAAGCCCACCTCACGCTGCGCCAGTCTCTGCCCGCCCTGAACTCCGTGGGCTACGAGGATTCTCAGGATCGCTGGCTGCTCTCCAGCTCAAAGAGCGATGAGGCATATAACGACACCATCGCTGCGGCCTGCGAGAAAGCACGCTCCGATTACCATGCAATGCAGTACTACATGATGTTTGGCGACGGCAAGGACATCTACACCAAGCATTATCAGGACGCCGCAAACGAGACGGACCCGAACCTGGCGCCGGGCACCACTAAGATCAAGTAAGGATTCGACCCTATGGTTGGTCGCCCCCAGGGGCATCCGCCGAGATTTCAGACAGTCCTGCAAAAGAAAAAGAGCGCGCGTAGCGCTCTTTTTCTTTTGTGCGGAACTCATCTCGGCGGATGCCCCTGGGGGCGACCTCGTACTCGAACCACTTCTAGCCATATGCCCGGCGTCTGTCTCGGCAGTTCCGGACGCGGGAGTAAAAAAGAATGTGCCCGGCGCGGTCT
>SKER01000025.1_pt3 | contig 36739 bp, 29 predicted proteins | sample 4826961 | NCBI WGS metagenome assembly SKER01 (sample SAMN11008804, study PRJNA524170) | human gut metagenome | biome: Human fecal sample; material: Feces; isolation source: fecal sample from pouch patient p47 | host: Homo sapiens | place: Israel: Tel-Aviv | collected 2016-11-16 | reverse complement strand
GGGTCTTGTGCTGGCTGTGGTTCTGGATCGGGGTCTGGTTCTGGGGCTGGATCTGGATCTGGGTCTGGATCTGGCGTTGGATCTGGATCCGGGTCTGGTGTTGGAATTTCAATAAATGAAGGTGGACCTACCGGATGAATATCCCATCTGTGAGTTTCACCACCAATAACATTAACGATATTAGCGATAATGTTCCCATCAATATTAACATGCGCATTGACAATTGCATTAGGTGCTAGAATACTTCCCATGAAACGACCACTCGTTATGTCAATTCTTTTTGCATCAGCACCGAAGTTCCATAAAACATGGTTTGGAACTTCATGACTTTCTCCATTATTTACAGGATTATTGCTTCCATCGTAGTACAAATGAATTTGTGAATTAACTTCAAATAATCCCATGCTGCCATCTATAACATTAATTATAATAGTTGGCCCATCAGTTTTACTGGAAAGTCCCTTTATCTTAATTGGTTGGGGCCCTTGTAAATACTTAGCAGGAATATTGACATAAATAACGTTATCAGTTGGCTTTGCATTAGTGACATCAATAACTTGGTTATTCATATCACTAAAATCCATTACCACTCCCTCCGAAGTTGATTGGTCAGAATAGAAGTTAGAAGCATTAATTAATCGCTTAAATACAGCCGCAAAATCAATATATTGTGATCCTGCCGTGTCTTTAAATACTTCCTCAGGTTTTAGATTATCCATCGGTTTGCCGTTAACGTATACTTTGCCATCAATAATTTCTACACTTATATCACTACCGAAAATTACATGGTTAAATTCAGGGTTTCGAAATGATCCGCTGTTTAACGCTTCTGATAATTGTTGGATATAGTAAATATCACCATTAGTTAAATGAATAGAATCTCCACGAGTCCCAAAATCAACTATTCCATTCAAAGTTCCCACTGCAATATTGCCATTAACATCTGCTCCTAAATTCGCTTCATTAGCAAAAATATGGAACAATGATGCAAGCAATAGAACACTTTTCGCATCTAAATGGTTAATGTCAATCCCATACTTATCTTTTAGGATTTGGTCACCATGAATTATCCCCACTTCTCCAACTGTTGGCTGCTTTAAGGCATCAGAAGCTGATTCTAATTCTTCTGACTGTTCACTAACTGCTTCAGCGTTGGAAGAAACGGGCGAGGTTTCGCCCAACTCTGAAGAAGTATTCGCTTCAGATTGCGTGGTTGATAATGCCGACGAATCTTGTATTTGATTGGCTGAATCTGCCACCACTTGCGAAGCATTTTCGCTCGAAACTGGTGTCGTTTCTGATGAGCTGCTACTCACTACATCGTTGTAGCTAGGTTGCCTCGCACTTTCATCATTAGTAATGCTTGCAGGCTGGATAGCTGCTAATTCTACTTGGCTTGTTTGCTGCCCTTGGTGTGCTGTTTCATCGGCTGAAACACTACTCGCACCGAGGAATGTTAATCCTAACAGTACAGAAGCCACACCAATACTTAATTTGCGCAGACCGAAGCGCTGCTTTTGAGCCTTAAATTTACGACTCATCATTTGAACGTTATTTCTTGATAACATGTAATAATCCTCCTGTGATTAAAAATAAAAAGTAACGATTGAGTTGCTTTCTATCTATCCGCGTTCGTCATAGGGGGAAAACCTATTATTAAGCTTTTAGATATTTGCTGACCATAATATACTATGCCTGCATAGATATCTAAATACTATTAAGCTAATAGATAAGTTTTCTTAATGAAATAAAGTTCGCTTTAATAATTTAGACTAAATTTCTTCACAATTTAAATAATCATAAGAAAAGCAGGTCATGATAATGATGACATTATCACGACCTACTCCTATTTACTTATGGTAAGGCAGACCATTAATTATAGTAAAGGCCCGGTAAATTTGTTCTGACAACACTAATCGCATCAATTGGTGTGGCAAAGTAAATCGACCAAAAGAGATCTGGGTATCAGCCCGCTTCAGTACGGCTGGGCTAAGTCCTAATGATCCACCAATGACGAAGGTGATATCACTATGGCCATACGTTGCCAATTGATTAATTTCCTTAGCAAACTCTTCTGAGCTTCGTTCTTTACCCTTAATCGCTAAAGCATAAACATACTCACGATCTTTAATTTTAGCAAGAATTCGCTCTCCTTCCTTAGCCATGACTTCATCCATCTCAGCTTGGCTCAGGGATTCAGGCGCCTTCTCGTCCGGTACTTCAACAATCTTGAACTTACAAAAGCGACCGAGGCGCTTGGCATATTCTGCAATTCCCGCTTTGAAATACTTCTCTTTAAGTTTACCCACACCAATTATTTTAATATTCACTACTAATCCACCACTTTCAACATTTTATCCACAAAGTTATCCACAGGCAACTATCTTTATCCACCGATTTCCCGAATGTTCGCTAGTAAAACTTCGGTGAAAACGATTTCTAGTGTTTTACTTATCCACAGTTATCAACAAAAACATGCGTTTGATAGCCAACGCATTAAACATTGATATATCAATGTTTAGAGCATGTATAGTTTTAATTTTTCCACTTATCAACAATTCACCGCTTTACCTGTGGATAACTTTTACACTGGATTCATCTTTGATATATTAACATTTATTACCAGTGTTGAAAAATCCCTTTAACTTTCCACAGAGTTTTCCACAGTTATCCCCACCACAATATATAGATCAAAATAACCACGGATCGTGCACTAAACATCACAATCCGTGGTTTTATGAATGATTATTGTAATCACGTTGTCTATTATTCGTTTTTTACTAATTAAGCATACTTGTGGGCAATTTTTCCACACACCGCAGCGACAATTGCTGATAATAAATCATCAATAAATGTATTAACATGTGTGCCATCTGTATCAAATTTCCGCATTATGCCGGTCTTTACGCGGTCAAAATAACCAAAGTTCGTGGTCCCAATAGTGCCATAAATCGTTGCAATCTGGAGGGCAAGGGTTTCATCTACGCCAAATACTCCTGCGTCAGCTTTAATAATAGACGATAATGGTTCTTTAATCTTTCCTTCTTCAGTCAAACGGTCCAACTCAAGCATCACCATAGCATTATTCATCAATTCACGCTTATGCATGGTATCAACCACGGCCGCTTGGCATTCCGCCATTGTCAACTGTGGTTCATACTTAACCTGGGTATCATAAGCCACCTCGGCTAAGTCGCTAAGCTCAACGCCTCGTTCATGCAATCTTTGGACCACAAAGTTATAGGCTTTAGTATCTGGATATTTAAACTTTGGATTGTTCATTCCTTTTCCTCCACTTACTTTGATAAAACAATAAATCGCGTCTAGTTCACTTAATGAACCGACGCGATAAATTATTACTGCTGATTATCGTCACTTTGTTTATTATTGTTATCACTATTAGCTGCGGTTTGTGACAGCTTCAAGTTAGCAGTGTGGCGATGACCATCACGATAGTAGGTCACTGATACAGTATCGCCAACCTTATGCTTATACAGGGCTGACTTCAATGATCCAGTATTGGTGATTTTAACGTCATCAAGCTTCGTAATTACATCATACTGTTTCAGACCCGCACTATCAGCTGGTGAACCACCCTGCACCTGCATAATAACTACTCCGCGGCTAACTGAAGAAGGCAGTTTAAGGACTGATTTTTGCTGGTCCGTTGTGACCCGGCTCAAATCAATCATTCCGACCCCTAATGCTGGCCGCGAGATCTTACCATCCTTAATTAGTTGGTTGATGATCTTAACAACTTCATTACTTGGGATTGCAAAACCCATCCCTTCAACTGAGGAACCGTCATTACTACCCGCGAGTTTCATGGAGTTAATACCGATCACCTGACCAGCCAAATTAATTAATGGACCACCAGAGTTACCAGAGTTAATCGCTGCATCAGTCTGAATGACAGATGTCATTGTCCCATCCGAACTAGCTTTCAGGGTCCGGTTCTTTGCGGAGATAATTCCCTTAGTAACCGTATTAGCATATTCACTACCCATTGGTGAACCGATCGCTAAAACATCTTGACCAGCAGCAATTGAATTGGAATTACCAAATGAGGCCACTGTCGTGACGTTCGCAGCATTGATCTTCAAAACTGCCAAGTCAGTCGCTGCGTCAGCCCCAACTAGTTCAGCATCCACTCGCCGGCCATTGCTCATGATTACCTGCAGGGCGTTAGATCCCTTAACGACGTGGTTATTAGTGACAATATAAGCCGTCTTACCAGACTTCTTATAGATCACCCCGGAACCTTCGCTGGCTGTTTGCAGCTTGCTGGATTCGTTGCTTTGGGCACCTGCTTGGTCATTCGCATCACCATTAATGGCACCAAACATTCCCATGATTCCTTGGTTGGGTGATTGGACTTGCTGCTTGTTAATGACGGAAACAACAGCACCTTTGACTGAGTTATATGCCTTCGTAGACTCACTATTTAATTCCGCCTTATTCTTATGAACTTCGGTCCCGCCAGCCTTATTAGACCCGGCAGGAACCTTGGTACTAGCAACCTGCTCGTGGTGTTGAATGGCGCTGCCAATGCCTAGTGACAGACCACCGCCGACCAATCCAGCGACGAGCCCGATTCCCGCAACCTTTAACCAAAAGCGGCGTGAGCGTTGTGTTTGTTCTGACATCGATGATCCTCCCGTCTACAAAATTAATTCATTCTTACCATATCGCAAGAATATGAAAAAAGTTTGAACTATATGTAGTAATTATTTAACTTTACAAAGTCATCAATTTAGATGGATGGTCTGGTTCGGCATCTAGTAATTTAAAGTCGTGATTGACCCCAAAATCATGTTCTTTCATCAAACTGGCCACTGTTAAGTGTGCTAATGACCGCATATTATTATGCTGACTACGGTGACCTAAGAAAATACGCTTAGTCCGCCGTCCCAGCACATCCATCAATGCATCCGCACCTTCTTCATTTGAAAGGTGGCCTGTATCACTAAGGATTCGTTGCTTCAATGGCCATGAATAAGGCCCCATCCGCAGCATTTCGGTATCATGATTACACTCCATCAAATAAGCGTCAGCATCGCGAATGGTTCCTTCAACGCGGTCTGAGACGTAACCTGTATCGGTGAGAATACAGAAGGTCTTGTTGTTATGGTGAACCTGGTAAAACTGTGGTTCAGCCGCGTCGTGGGATACTGAAAAACTTTCAACATCCATGTCACCAAGGTCCTTCACGCTGTTTGGTGCAATAATATGCTTCTGCTCCAATGGAATCTTGCCAATTTTCTTAGCCATCGCATCCCACGTTCCTTGGTTAGCATAGACATCCATCCCATAACGGCGAGCCAACACACCAACACCATGACTGTGGTCGGAGTGTTCATGGGTGACGAAAATAGCGTCTACATCATCTAATGAACGATGGATTTGGGCCATTAACCCCGCGATTTTTTTACCGCTTAAGCCGGCATCGATTAAAATGTGGTGTTCCTTTGTCTCCAGATAGGTAACGTTGCCTGTACTTCCACTGGCTAAAATACTATAACGTAACGGATCCGTTTCTTCCACATCACAACACTCCTTACTTACCGATTTAACGAATCAGTATTAATACTGGTTTGTTGGTTATTCTTCAAAATTGTACTGTTAAAAGCATTAATCGCGATTTGTTCGACCTCGCCTGAGTTTTTCGTCTTCATTTGAATTGTCCATGTTGGAATATAAACATTCTTGTTATCCGTGTTGGTCGTCATTAGACGAGAATAACCAAGCTGACACCAGCGGATACGAGAATTGTTAGGAATTTGGTTGTGCTTGTATAACCAGGTGACAGCCTTCTTTTGACTGATCAGACTGGTGTCTGGACGCAAGACTGTTGCATCTTCCAAATAAGTCTGGTTATAGCCGGTAACCTCGCCAGAACTATTCATATGAAACTTAATCTGACCATCATTATCCATGAGGGGGCGTCCTTCAATTACCTGTGAATAAACAACCGTCTGACCCTTTGATAGGGCTGGATTATACCGATAATGACTACCAAAAGCGATCTGATGACTATTCTTAATTAATTGGTTTAATCGTTCTTCTGGTGCCTGCGGGTCAACCCGAATTGACCGGTCAAACTCACTAGAAAGTGTGTAGCCATTAAAATGTTGATCTTGGTTTTTCAACCGTGATGTTGCCGAATCTAATTGGCCATTGCTGGCTGATCGTTTACCAGAAATATAAAATCCCGTGTGAACTTTACTGCTCAGCTTATTAAAGGTAATTGAATCATTGTGCATTTCCTTCATAATGACCGTGGAATTATCACCAATGTTATTGGCAATAATAAAGCGGTTTTCGACTAATAATGAGCCGGCAATAATCACATCAAATATCAGAAAAGCAAAGAAGAAGATCCACTGAATTCGTTTAAAATTCATTGTTTATCCCCCCTTACTTTTCTAATTTCTGGTAGTTAACCCAACTACCATTGTACTTAACGAAGTAGGTTGGTGTTAACCGCACAACCTTACTTGTGGGGTCACTGCGCCAGAGGTAACCGACCCTGATATCAGAAATATCCTTCAGCTTATTATTTTGTCGTAAGTCGTTAAAGACCGTCGTTGTTGACGGCAACTTCTCTTCCTGATGATTGATCGGCAGTGGAACTTGAATATTGTAAAGGCTCATCCATAGTTGCAGCTTACCATTGTTAGCTGCTTTAGCCTTGATTGCTCCATAACCATCACGGTTATAAATTGGGAAACCTTCAACGTAGCTCCGGTAGCTAATCATCCGTTGGTGCTGGCTAATTCCATCGTAACGCAAATTATTCAGAGGAATGCCAGTACGGGAAATTAGCCGATAAAAGTAGCTGTATAGGGCGCTACTTTCAGGAACATCCTGCTTATTCAAGAAATTACGGTAATGAATCTTCCCATTCCAGTGGTCATAAAAGACCCGCTTATCATCGCCATCACGGTACGTTGTCATATGACCGTTATGGTTAGTATTCACCGTTGACCGCTTATTACTTGAAATCAAATTTTGACTTAAAGTGTCGGCGTTCTGTGCCGTGACCTGGTATCCAAATACTGGCAATGAGAATGAGTGCGGATAAAGCAAGAGCGTTTTGCCATTGATGATCTTATGGTCAACAGCAACTTTATCAATTGAACGTGCGTTACCGATAAATGGTTTAAGATACTTGTCATTGTTGCCCCGGCCAATCCGGACCCGGTAAACACGGTAACCCTGGTCGCACAGTAAGTAAATATTCCGTGGATGGTTGAGGGGAATCAAAATATGATCCACTTGCTTAATTCGACTAGTATCAATGGTTTGCGCAAAAGTCTCATTAAAAATCGTGGCGGGCACTGGATCAGAATAAGATAACATCAAAGAATTTGGCTGACGCAGGTAGCTTAAGTACACATCACTATTATTATTCTTAACCAGGACACTCCGTCCTAACTGCCAATGCTTGATCTGCCGTTGCGCTTGCCGCACCAGATTAACCCGTGAACTATAAAGCAGGCTTTGCTCTTGGCCATTGCTATTTTTGACAACTTGTGTTGGTAAGTACAAATCACCAATCGATTGAGCACTAGTGTTTTGGTTTCCACTACCACTAGTATCACGAGGGTGGTCATACTGAAAGGGATTTGTCCAAATAATTCCCGATAAGATGAGACTAATGATCACGACAGTCGCTAACGCTATATCGAGCCAATTAATCTTTATCCTTTTGATCATCCCATTCATCTCCCTCTTCGTATGGAACATAAGGTAATGAAATGTAGAAGGTGGAACCTTTGCCCTCAACACTGTCGACCCAAATTTGACCGCCAAGCATGTTAACGACTTCCTTTGAAATAGCTAATCCTAAGCCGGTACCACCCTGCTTCCGACTGCGAGCTTTATCAACCCGGAAGAATCGATCAAAGATGTGACCGAGATCTTTCCGTGGAATTCCTAACCCTTGGTCAGAAATACTCAAGATCACGTGATTATGGGTTTCCAGTAACCGTGCGGTAATCACCCCACCATCAGGCGAATACTTAATCGCGTTATTCATAATGTTATCAACGACTTGGGTGAACTTATCAGTATCAATTTCTACCCACAAGTCCTTCTTAGTAAAGAAGCGCTCAATAGTGTACTTTTTACTCTTGGGATCCTCTTCCTTTTTAATGATCATGTCGAAGCGATCCAAAATGTAATTGAAGAGCTGGTTGATGTTAACGTATTCCAAGTTTAACTTGGTCGTTCCAGCATCCATCCGCGACAAGCTTAGCAGATCATTAATCATCCGGATCATTCGTTCCGTTTCATCCTGGACAACTTTCAAGAACTGCGGGGCAATTTCTTTATCTTGCCAAGCCCCATCACTTAAGGCTTCAACATAACTCTTGACACTTGTTAATGGTGTCCGTAGTTCATGGGAAACGTTAGAAACGAATTGCTTCCGTTCACGTTCTTCCTTTTGCTGACTAGTAACGTCGTGAAGGACACATACTAAACCATTGATAAAGCCAGATTCACGTTGAATTGGTGAGAAGTATGCGTTCAGGATCATATTACTGCCCGTATTGGACATATCCAGCAAGATTTCTTTCTGGTCAGAATCAATCAACTGACGAACTGTGTAATCATGACGGATATCTAAGACGTCAATAATGGACTTGCCAATCAATTCGTCTTCATGATCGACTCCTAGCAGTTGCAACGCCATATTGTTAACAATTGTGACGTTTCCGCGCCGATCAGTAGCTAACACCCCATCTGACATGTGGGAAAGGACACTATCCAACCGCCATCGTTCAGATTCACTTGATTCTTGGGCTTCTTCAACCCGTACAGATAAGTTATTGATAGCGCCTGCCAATTGACCTAGTTCATCATTACCCAAGACCCGTACTTGTCCTGAGAAGTCCCCACGAGCAATTCGTAACGTTTGCTTCCGGACTTCTTCAATTGGCCGCGTAATTTCCCGGGAAATAATAATTGCCAATAGTAGCCCAATCACAATTGTAATTAGTGCCGCCGACAAGTAAATCAACGTAATGTTATTAATGTTTGTGTAGACATCTTCCAAACTAGCCCGCAGGTAAACTGCCCCAACAACATTATTGTTATTGCTATCAACCAATGGAATCATATTTACGTAGTACCGCGTATGGTTAGAGCGGTCATAGATATTTTCCGTGTGTGACCGGTTGTTGACCAGCGTCTGTTTTAGTGTCTGATCGGTCGTCTTTTGACCAATGATATCCCGATTGCTGTAACTACTGGTTCCACGGACAACACCTTGACTATCGACAACCCGAATCTCCGAAATGTTGTTGTTATTGACTTCGGCCAAGATTTGCTTAATTTCTTTATTTGCCTTTTTATGGTTAGAACGAACCAGTTGCTCACTCAAAGAATTGTCGACGTATGATGGTAATTCAATGGTTTGCTTAAAAGTATTCAGGTTTTGATGTTCCAATTGACGCACAAAAACCGCCCCGACGCATTCCAGCGTTAACATGAGCATTAACGCGAAAACGAGGGCGATTTTAAACTGAATCGATTGATAGAATTTTAACTTACTATTCACAACCGTGGTGCCTCTAATTTTGATCAGGATTTGCTAGGTAGTAACCGACTCCACGACGAGTAACCAGCCATTGGGGATGACTAGGATTATCCTCAATTTTCTCCCGTAACCGCCGCACGGTCACGTCGACCGTCCGCACATCACCAAAGTAATCGTAACCCCAAACGGTTTGTAAGAGATGTTCCCGATTAATAACTTGGCCAATATGCTCAGCTAAGTAGTGGAGTAGTTCAAACTCACGATGAGTCAAATTGATGTTTTCACCCCGTTTAGTAACGGTATATGCTTCAGGGTGAATTGTTAAGTCACCAACTTGAATATCTGTATTATGTTCTTCTTCGGCTGGTGCTACCGTAGCTGCTTGCCGCCGTAAATTAGCCTTAACCCGCGCAACTAATTCCCGGTTAGAGAACGGCTTAGTTACGTAATCATCAGCCCCCAGTTCCAGTCCGAGGACCTTATCGAGTTCGGAGTCCTTGGCGGTTACCATAATAATTGGTGTGGTGTGCTTAGCACGAACTCGTTTAGCAACTTCCAAACCATCGATTTTTGGCAGCATGAGGTCGAGGATAATCAAATCGGGGTTTTCTGATTCAACTTTTTCAAGAGCTTCTTCCCCGTCAAAAGCTACAACCACATCGTAGCCTTCCTTTTTTAAATTAAACTTGATGATATCAGAAATTGGTTTCTCATCATCAACAACTAAAATTTTCTTAGCCATAACAAATATTCCCCTCCAAACGGGTATCATTGACTAATTACTTATTACTCAATACATTCCTATACATTATAGCACACCATTGCTAGCGGGCTAATTTGCTGGCTTTTTGAAATTTGTTATTGACATCGTCCATGACAAATGATAAATTAATAATGTTCTGATTGAACAAATGGGCAGTTAGCTCAGCTGGCAGAGCAACGGACTCTTAATCCGTGGGTCCAGGGTTCGATCCCCTGACTGCCCATCAGAGGTTTACAGAGATTGAGATTTATTTCTCAATCTCTTTTTTTATTCCAAAAGATACTTGTTAGTTGAATAATGGCGACACAGCGGTGATCGTTTCGCCGCTTGATATTCGTTAGACTATCTCATTTTTTAAGAGATTGAAGTTAATTCTTCAGTCTCTTTTTCATATTTTCCTTGCAAATTACGCGACGTCATTTTGTACAATTAACAATACAAAAGAGGTGTTTGATATGTATTCAAGTGGCCAGTTAGCTAAACAATGCCATGTCTCTGTTCGCACAGTTCAATATTATGATCGGCAAGGATTGCTTCATGCAACCAGGACGGCGCATAATCACCGCCAATATCAGCAAGCAGATTTACTTCGCTTACAACAAATAATTACTTACCGGCAACTCGGCTTTTCCATTAAGGATATCAAAGAACTGTTGGATAGTCAGGATAACATTCCCATTTTACAAGCCTTGATTAAAAAGCAGCAACAAGTAACTCGACAGGCCTTACATCAATCTCAACAACAAATTGAAGCCCTTGCTTTCATGGAAAACCACTTAGATCATTTTGGCGTATTACCCCAACACTGGGATCAAAACTTTAATCTCCACCAAAGCCACAAGTTACACCGCTTCCGCTCTAAAATGCTGATCAGGGGTGCCGTTGTTGACTTATTATTATGGGGTAGTCTCGCGGTTGTCGTTTGGCAAGGCGTTTCCATTAGCTGGTTTATTGCTGGCTTAATTATTTCACTACTGCTTTGCTTAGAAATAACTTGGGCTTACTATCATCACGCCCGTTACCTTTGTCCCCACTGTCAGTCCATATTTGTGCCGCATTTTAAACAATGGCTTTGGGCTGCTCACACTCCAAATACGCGTAAACTCAAGTGTCCTTACTGCCATCAGAAGAGTTTCTGTATTGAAGAATACCGATAAACCAGAAAGACTGAAGAATAAGGTGTTAAAGCTTACTCTTCAGCCTTTTTAATCAGTCTTGACGATCTTCCCATAACTTACGTAGCATTGCGTATCGGAGATCACCTACTTGGGTTACCTGATAATCAGCAGCACTAACTCGTTTACTATCACCAACACCAATTGATAGGATATTAGCATCATTCATTAATTGAACCTCATGCTGGCTGGTGCCAATTCCAATGCAGTCTGCAGGTTCAATTGATAATTCTTCACATGCCTTTAAATATAAGTTATCAGCTTGGTTATCATCGACGACAACATTAAAGTAATCATCAAGGTTAACCTTTTCTAAGATATCATGAGCATAGCCATCAACATCATTAACGGCTAGATCCACATAATGGTCATAGAAGTTGATGACCAAGCGTTTAGCATTCGGCAACAATTGGTCGTCGGTAATCCCATCAATTGCCTTTCCATATATCTCGTATTGTTCCTTTAGCAGCATCTCTTCATCAGCATCCGTTTGCTTGAAGTGTTGTAATACGACTTGCAGCGCCTGCTGTCTGCTCAGACCTGCTAGGCTTTGCGCCATCTTCCCCGGGAGCCCCATTCCAAACTCATACATGGCTAGTTCACGCCATGCTTGAAATTGAAGCTCATCAGTATTCAAAATAATATGGTTTAAACTTAAGACTGCGCCTTTCATGTCCTCATCCCTTTATCACTAATATTGCTAATATCTACTCTACCGGGGATCAGCCGAATATTCAATTAATTCTTGTCCCAGAATTTATCATTATTATTTAAATTAACCCTTGCAAAGATCACTAAAGCTTGCTATGATAATATCTGTTGTCAAGATATGGGCAGTTAGCTCAGCTGGCAGAGCAACGGACTCTTAATCCGTGGGTCCAGGGTTCGATCCCCTGACTGCCCATCATATCTAGCAGGTCATTGTTGACCTGCTTTTTTATTTCCCAGGAAATACAGCAAAACGGTCAAGTGACGAATAACACGTTACTTGACCGTTTTAGTTTATTAATACCGGACTGTCTTTGCTTGATTGAATTTTACAATGATAAATACTGCAATCAGGACCACCATTACCGAAATGGCACAAACCACAAATAAGATCCGGTAACTGGCTAGTTCAATTACAATCCCACCGAAAAGGGGACCAATTGCTTTCCCAATTGATGAAAAAGCATTCAGTATTCCCTGGTACTTCCCCTTCACCTCGACTGGCGATAGCTCATTAACGATCGCCGGCATTGTTGGAAAGGCCATCGCTTCACCAATCGTCAGCACGACCATCGCGAGGACATACCATACATATGACTTAGCAAATAGTAAGATTACAAATGATAGGGCAACAGTAAAGATTCCCAAGAAGACCTGGAGGTACAAGTTCGACCGGTAACGATTGATCCAGGTAATAATCAACTGGATAATCACGATTAATACCCCGTTCAGCGTCCAAAGGAGACTATATTTCGTCATGGAGATACCTTGATCGGTCATAAAGACAGATAGGTTACTGGACCACTGCTCATACATTGTCCAGATAATGGCAAGGCTAATGAAAAAGGCCCACGAAATCATCAGGTTGCTCAACGGCAACTTGATTTTGGTCTTCGTATCAACCTGGTGACCACGGTTAGAAATTTGTTCACTACCATCGTCATCGCTCTTAAAGAAGATAAAGACAACGGTGCTAAAAAGGACGTATAAGATTGTCGTGATGGAGAACATTGGAGAAATATTACCATGAGCATACTGGTAAAGTGGGCCCACAATTGTTGTTCCAATCACCATCCCCAAATTATTCGCAAAGTAAAGCATGTTGAAGACGTACCGGCCGTCGCGACCCGATTGCGTTCCATATGAGTTCACCATCGTAATAATCCAACCGTTCAGAAAACCGATGACGGTCAGCAGGATCCCGTAAACTGGCCAGCCATTGAAGGCGATTAATAGTCCCATTACGACGGTCGCCGTTACTGTGCCACCAAGCATCAGGCGACGGGGATCCTTTTTATCGAAGAGTAAACCGGCAATATAGGACCCAATTACGTTGGCCCCAGAATACAGCAAGAGGACAATCCCCGAAACTGTTAATGATTCATGTAACTGTTGGTGCATATAGATAGTCGTTAATGGCCATACAAAACTATTACCGATACTCCCTAAAAACATGCCGAGCAGCAACCACCGCAATTGAATTCCTTGACGATTCATCTTTCCGCCTCCTCATTTACTAAAACCTAAAAAACATACAAAAGGGCCTCTCGCTCGATCTCTCGTAAGATGCCCTTATGCCATTAATTATTATCTTCTGGAATATAAGAAACCGAAGCAAACTTGTTATAGGACTTAGCAAATAACAGCTTTACTGTCCCCCGGGGACCGCTACGGTTCTTTTCAATGATGACTTCAACTTCACTGACGTTCGAGCCATCATCATCTTGTTGTTGGTTATTATCCTCTTGGTCGTCACCCTCATCGTGTTCATAATAGTCATCACGATAAAGGAACGATACGATATCCGCATCCTGTTCGATTGAACCAGATTCACGAATATCAGATAGAACTGGTCGCTTATCTTGTCGCTGTTCAACTCCCCGTGAGAGCTGTGACAAGGCAATAACTGGTACTTCCAGTTCCTTAGCAAGTTTCTTTAATTGCCGTGAAATTTCGGAAACTTCTTGTTGCCGGTTATCCGGGTTAGTCCCTTCAATCAGCTGTAGGTAATCAATAACGATTAGTCCTAAATTGCCCTTTTCTTTTGCTAACCGCCGACAACGCGCCCGAATTTCCGCTACTTTAATTCCGGCCGTATCGTCAATGTAGATGTTAGCCTTGGAAAGCGAACCAGTTGCGACAAATAGACTATTCCATTCATCCTGAGTTAATTGTCCGGTCCGCAGGTGGTTAGCATTGATATTGCCTTCTGAACAAATCATCCGGTTAACCAACGATTCGGCGCCCATTTCCAAACTGAAAATAGCCACTGTCGTGTCAGAACTAGTCGCCACGTTTTGAGCAATATTCAGGGCAAATGCAGTTTTCCCAACAGCTGGCCGGGCCGCAATAATTACCAATTCATCCTTATGCAAACCAGTGGTCATTTCGTCCAGCTGTGCATAACCAGTCGAAAGTCCCGTCACTTCACTATCATTTTGGGATAGCTGGTTAACATGACTCAGTGATTGTTCCAGGACGTCCTTGATGTTCTGAAAACCGTTTTGGACGTTATCCTGTGACACAGACATAATCTGCTGCTCAGCACCGTCGAGAAGGTCGCTGACACTATCATCATCCGCATAGCTTTTATTAATGATCTTAGTGGCGGTATTAATCAGGCGCCGCCGGATCGCTTTATCGTGGACGATCTTCGAATAGTAAACAACATTCGCTGCGGTTGGTACCGCGGAGGCCAGTTCGGCAATGTAGGCAACCCCACCGATATTTTCTGTTTGATTGTCCTTATCAAGAGCACTCTTCATCGTCAAGGGATCAATCGGTTGGTCCTCATCGTTCAGATCAATCATTTTTTGAAAAATGATTTGATGGGCTTTCCGATAAAAATCCTGCGGTTGTAAGTACTCCATTGCATCAGCCAACGCGTTCTTACTCAAAAAGGCTGCCCCTAAGACCGCCTTTTCTGCATCCAGATCGCGTGGCTCTTCCTGCACTGGTGCATTATCCATAACGATACCGCTCCTTCAACTGAATCGTTAATTACTTTTCTGCAATATGAACCCGAATTTCCGCCGTTACTTGTGGATGTAGTTTAATTGGAACATTCACGTAACCTAAGGCCTTAATTGGCGCTGCTAATTCAATCTTCCGTTTATCGATCTTAACATCATACTGCTTTTTTAATGCCGTGGCAATTTGTTTGGTCGAAATTGAACCAAACATCCGGCCATCAGTGCCCGCTTTACCACTTAATTCAACCACCGTCTTGTCATCTTCCAAGATGCCCTTCAGCTTCTTGGCTTCTGCTAATTCCTCAGCAGCATGCTTTTCTTCGGCCCGTTGTTGACCCTTTAATTGACTCATTGCGGCCTTGGTCGCTTGCTTAGCCAATCCCCGCTTAATGAGGAAGTTTTGGGCGTAACCATCAGGAACTTCCTTAACTTGACCGCGCTTACCGCGACCACGAACATCTTGAATAAAAATAACTTTCATCCTAGTCACTCCTCACTTTTATCTTTACTACTATCTTCCTCTGTTTTCTTCAATAGGTCAATCAGAGAATCCTGAACTTCTTGAATCGTCTGTCCTTCGATCTGGGTAGCCGCATTTGCAAGGTGACCACCACCACCCATTTGTTCCATAATCAATTGAACATTGAAGTCACCCATTGAGCGAGCAGAAATGCAGGTCATCCCATCGGCCCGCTTAGTGATAACAAATGAGGCATCGACCCCACTAACCTGAAGCAGCATATCTGCTGCCTGAGCAGCCGTAACGGAATCGTAAGTCTGATCTTCTTCACCGGCCACAATGGCAATTGCGTTTTCAATTTTGGCGCGGGAAATCAAGTGGTTCCGCTGCATAAAGCTGTGTGGATTTTCCTTCATAAAGGACTGGATCATCATCCCATCAGCCCCAGCAGACCGCAAGTAACTAGCGGCATCAAAGGTTCGGGTCCCCGCACTCTTCGTAAATGATTTGGTATCAATCTGAATTCCCGTTAACATCGCTGTAGCTTCGAGTTTATTCAGGCCCGCGCCCTCACGCGGCTGATATTCAAACATTTCTGTAATGAGCTCACAAGTTGAAGAAGCGTATGGTTCAATGTAAACCAGCAGCGGATTTTCAGGAAATTCTTCACTCCGCCGGTGGTGGTCAATAATAACCAGCCGGTTCTGAAGACGGTCATAGAGCTCTGGAGCAATGGTAATGCTCTTCTTGGAGTGGTCAACCATTACCAGCAAACTACTGTCTGTCGCCTTCTCAAGCGCCTCTGCAGGCGAAATAATGTGGTCCTTGATTGTCTGGTAGTTGTCAATCTGGTGCATCAGTCGCTGAATATCAGAATGCGTCTGTTCATTATCCACGACAATCCAGCATTCCTTATCATTCATCTCAGCGATCCGCCGAATACCTAGACAAGCACCGAGGGAATCCATATCCGGTTTATCATGCCCCATTACAAATAGCTGGTCAGCCTGAACCATCAGTTCTTGAAGGGCCTGACTGATCATCCGAGCCCGGACACGGGTCCGCTTTTCCATTGGGTTGGTTTTACCACCGTAGAAACGAGTAGCTGAGTTCGTTGACCTGACAACAACCTGATCTCCCCCACGACCCAGGGCCAGGTCAAGGTTGTTTTGTGCCATGTCCGCCAGTTTAATTAGGTCACTCTCACCATAAGCAATCCCCACACTTAAAGTCACCGGTGAGTTTTGCTTGGAAGTACTTTCCCGGATTGTATCCAGGATCTTAAACTTCTGTTCTTCTAGTTTGTTAAGCGATTCTTGGTGACCAATGATTAAGTAATTATCATCATCAATGATCTTCATCAAAATGTGATTATTGGCCGCCCACTCACTGATCTCGGAAGTGACATAGTTATGCAGGTTAGAAACATCAGTATCACTCATCCCCTGGGTCAACTCAACATAGTTATCCAGGTAAATATTTCCCAGGAAAATTTGCTGTTGCTGGTAACGTTGACTCATCCGCTCATACTCAGTCACATCCATCAAATAGATGGCATGATGGTACTTCTGGACTAGAAATTCAAATTGGCGATCATGCCAATTAACCACCGTTGGTTTTGTATCATTAATGTGTTCGTCAACCAAGTTGGCCAGGTCCTGGTCAACATCGCGTAATTTCTTACCAACGATGATCTCTAGGTTGAAGTAACGGGCCATGAACGGGTTAATCCATTCAACCTCATTCCGTTGGTTGAGCATGATCATACCCAGTGGCATTTCCAATAGGGCCTCTTGTTGGCCTTGTTGTACTTGATAAGTCAAATCAACTAAGTACTCGTGAGCATCAATGACGAGCGCGCGTAACCGGTGAGCGCTCAACAATCCACCAATGATCGCTAATACCAATACAAGAATTCCCACTATTAAATTAAGGTTGAAAGCTAAAACTAAGCTAATCACTGTTAATATTAGTAAATAACAAAGGTTCCAGCGCACAGCTGGATGTTTAACTAAGTCTTGCCAATATTCTCGACTGAAAATCTTATGCATCCTTAATCCTCCCGGAGACTAACGACAATCCCCCGCTGTGTAATTTTCTAAATTATTAGGCAGTGCTAACTATCATTCTCCCCATGTAGCTAGCTGGACAAAATCGTCCATTCTTCGTTGCCTACTCCCGTAGTTAATCAAGTACTATCATATCATAAACTACTACCAAATTTGCCATAGATCGATCACTGCCGCTCCTTTTAAAAGCATAAATTGAAGCATAACAAAAGGCACTGCAACAAACTAAGTTGCAGTGCCTTTAACAGATTAATCTTCAGCAACGAATGGCAGAAGACCCATAATCCGTGCACGCTTGATAGCGATAGTTAACTTACGTTGGTTCTTGGCACTAGTACCAGTAACCCGACGTGGTAAAATCTTACCCCGTTCAGAAATAAACCGACGTAATAAATCAGTGTCTTTGTAATCGATGTAATCGATGTGGTTTGCGGCGATGAAGTCGATCTTACGACGACGACGGCCGCCCCGACGTTGTTGTGCCATGAAATTACCCTCCTATCTGGCTTGAATTTTTAGAATGGTAATTCGTCATCGGAAAGGTCAATAGATTGACCACCGTCATCCCCATTATCAGGTGGGAATGGATTATTGTTGTTGGCTTGACCCTGGTTGTTATTGTTACCACCAAAGCCGCCTTGGTTAGCTGACGAATTAGCCTGAGGAGCATTATTTCCTGATTGTGGCTGATTGTTGAATTGTGGTTGTTGACCCTGACCACCAAATGATTGTTGGTTGCCGCCATATTGTTGACCACCCTGGTTATTACCGGCTTGGCGAGGTTCAAGCAACGCAAAGTTATCAACGACAACTTCGGTAACGTATACCCGGTTACCTTGTTGGTTCTCGTAATTCCGGGTTTGGATCCGGCCTTCAATTCCAACAAGAGAACCCTTATGCGTAAAGTTACTGAAGTTTTCAGCAGATTTCCGCCAAATGACGCAATTGATAAAATCAGCGTCCCGGTCACCATTTTGGTTCCGGAATTGACGATCAACGGCTAGAGTGAATGAAACAACAGCCGTACCGCTGGTTGTGTACCGCAACTCAGGATCTCTAGTTAAGCGTCCAGTTAAGACTGCACGATTAAGCATAGATGTATCTCCTCTCTTTTTGTTGACGATTAATTAAGCTTAGCGCTTAACGATCATGTGACGCAGGATATCGTCGCTGAACTTAGCCAAACGATCGAATTCGTTTAAGGCTTCGTCAGAATCGGTAGTCAAGTTTACCACGTGGTAAGTACCTTCAGTGTACTTGTCAATTGGGTAAGCAAACCGACGAGTTGACCAATCCTTGGAATCAGCGATAGTTGCACCATTGTCCGTCAGAACCTTGTCGAATCGGTCAACCAATTCGCTCTTTGCTGATTCTTCGATGTCAGGACGAATGATGTAAGTAATTTCATATTTACGTGTTTCCATGAATGTTACACCTCCTTATGGACTCTGGCTCTTCTCTCTATTGAGAAGAACAAGGAGAGTAGACGTCTGTACGTATACTCACAGAAATAAAATATACCACAGACCTTTAGTAAAAACAAGGAACAGCTAACAAGAAATCCTGAATTTGCGGTCTAACTTATATAGACGTAAAATTCAGGATTTTGCACTAATTTGCACTAATTATTTAGTTTTTTGATTCTGTATCAGCTGGTTGTTCACTAGTTGCTTGATCCGCATCTTTTTCTGATTCAGCTGAATCATCAGAGTCGTCTTCTTTGGCAACCTTGGCAATCGTGGCCACGGTTGTTCCTTTGTCCATCTTAATCAAATGAACACCAAGGGCCGAACGACCAGTTTGCGAAACACTTTCGATCCCGAAACGAATAATGACACCTTTATCGGTAACCAGCATAATGTCTTCATCGCCTTGGACGGTTGTTAACCCGGCTAATGGACCATTCTTCTTAGTTACGTTGACGGTCTTAACACCCATGCCGCCACGGCCTTTGATTGGGTATTCACTAGCAGGAGTTTGCTTACCGTAACCCAGCTCACTGATGACCAGTACATTACTGTCGTCATTCAGTGGTGCTGCTCCAATTACATAGTCATTATCACGAAGACGAATTCCCCGCACACCGGCAGCAGCCCGGCCAATTGACCGCACAAGTGATGAATCGAAGCTCAAGGCATACCCATTATGGGTCCCAATGATCATGTTTTGATGATCTTTGATAATTGCCACGTGGATTAATTCATCATTATCGTGAAGGTTAATTGCCTTCAGACCATTGCTCCGGATGTTTTGGAATTCACTGACTGGCGTCCGCTTGACAGTTCCCTGTTTAGTAACGAAGAACAGGTACTTGTCATCGTTATCGGCCTTGTGAGAAACGTTAATAACGGCACTAATCTTTTCGTTATTATCAATTCCTAAGAGATTAATAATCGGGATTCCTTGGGCTGAACGACCATATTCAGGAATCTCATACCCCTTCATCGAGTAAACCTTCCCGGAATTAGTGAAGAAGAGCATTAAGTCATGCGTATCACTGGAAATCAGGTGCTCAATAAAGTCATCCTTGTGAACACCCATTCCCTTAACACCACGGCCACCACGGTGCTGTGACTTAAATTCGTCAACTGGCAGCCGCTTAATGTAGCCATTGTGGGTCAAGGTAACAATAATATCTTCTTCTTCGATCAGGTCTTCATCTTCAATGTTGGTAATGTCACCAACTTGAAGTTCTGTCCGCCGCTTATCGCCGAACTTCTTTTGGATTTCAAGCAATTCATTGTAAATGATCTCTTGGATCCGTTCTTGGTGGGCCAAGATGTCCTTGTAATCAGCAATGGCTTCGGTTAACTTCTTGTATTCGGCTTCGATCTTTTCCCGTTCCAAACCAGTTAACCGAACCAGCCGCATATCAAGGATTGCTTGTGCTTGTCGGTCAGACAATCCATAGTTATCCATCAATTGCTTCTTAGCAACTTCACTAGTTTGGGAGTTCCGGATAATGTTAATAATTTCATCAATGTGGTCAAGGGCAATCCGCAGACCTTCAACGATATGAGCCCGCTTTTGGGCCTTCTTCAGATCGAATTCTGTCCGCCGCCGAACAACGTTTTCTTGATGTTCCAAGTAGTATTGCAGGATTTCCTTCAAGCTCAGGATCTTAGGAGCACCATTGACAATCGCCAGCATGTTGAAGTTGAAGGTAGTCTGCATCAGGGTCATCTTATACAGGTTGTTCAAGATGACTTCTGCACTGGCATCCCGCCGTACATCAATCACAATCCGCATCCCATCACGGTCAGTTTCATCGTTAACGTCGGTGATTCCTTCAATTTCCTTATTCCGTGCCAAGTCAGCAATTCGTTCAATCAGCTTGGCCTTGTTGACCATATACGGAATTTCGTGAACGATAATTTGTTGCTTACCATTCTTCTTTTCCTCAATGTCAACCTTGGCCCGCACAATGATGGTTCCCCGACCAGTTTCATATGCTTTCCGGATACCAGATTTACCCATTACGACCCCACCGGTTGGGAAGTCAGGGCCTGGTAAGACCTTCATCAGGTCTTCCGTTGTCGCGTCGGGGTTCTTCATCAACACATGGAGGGCGGAAATAACTTCACCCAGGTTGTGAGTTGGAATGTTAGTTGCCATCCCAACCGCAATTCCTGAAGCCCCGTTTACCAAGAGGTTGGGGAAGCGTGCTGGCAAAACAGTTGGTTCCTTTTCGGTCCCATCATAATTATCTTGAAAATCAACGGTGTCTTTGTTGATATCACGAAGCATTTCCACGGCAATCTTGCTCATCCGTGCTTCGGTGTACCGCATTGCGGCAGCACTATCACCATCGACAGAACCAAAGTTACCGTGACCATCAACCAGCATATACCGGTATGAGAAGTCTTGAGCCATCCGCACAAGCCCTTCGTAAATTGATGAGTCACCATGAGGGTGGAACTTCCCCATAACATCCCCAACAATACGGGCAGATTTCTTGTATGGCTTATCAGGAGTAACCCCTAATTCGTTCATCCCATAAAGAATCCGCCGCTGAACTGGTTTTAGGCCGTCCCGAACGTCAGGAAGTGCCCGTGAAACAATAACACTCATGGCATAGTCCAAGAATGAATTTTTCATCTGGCTTGTCAGATTGACGTCGGTAATTCGATTTGGCATATCATTATCAGCCACGTCGTTGTTCCTCCTTTGTGTGTGAGTGCGTCACTCCGAAGAGTTTCCGGTAAGCTAACGATTTCTCCAACGAACGGCGACTTGTCGTCGGAGGAGGAGGTCGTTAGCTATAGGAAACTCGAGTGACGCACGTTATGACTATGTAAGTTTAAAGTTCTAATTTTATATTGCCAAGCTATGCTCGCCGGAAGCTTGCTAGTGCTAACCCTCTCCTTCCTAGACACATAGCGCCTTCGTCAGGAGAGAATGTTAGCCATCCGCAAGCTTTTAATCCGGCTCGCACACTACAAATCCAAATTCTCCACAAACTTAGCATTATCCTCAATAAATTGCCGCCGTGGCGTGACCTTATTCCCCATCAACATTGGGAAAATCTTATCGGCTTCTGCGGCATCATCGAGGTTCACCCGCAATAAGTGGCGTTTTTCAGGATCCATAGTTGTTTCCCATAACTGTTCAGCATCCATTTCACCAAGACCCTTGTACCGTTGGATAACAGGCTTCGGACTTGGCTGCAGGGAGTTCACAACCCGATCTAATTCTTCATCAGACTCGATGTACTTAACGAACTTACCCTGCCGAACTTGATACAGAGGTGGCTGGGCAATGTAAACATATCCATGAGTAATCATTGGCTTCATGAACCGGTAGAAGAGCGTCAGCAACAGAGTTCGAATGTGTGCCCCATCGACATCGGCATCGGTCATGATAATCAGCTTGTGGTAGTTAGCCTTGGTAATATCAAAATCATCACCAAAGCCGGTTCCTAAGGCCGTGAATAGGGAACGAATTTCATCGTTCGCCAGTACCCGGTCCAGCGTAGCCTTTTCAACGTTCAAAATCTTACCCCGAATTGGGAGAATTGCTTGGGTCAACCGTGAACGTCCTTGCTTAGCAGAACCACCGGCTGAGTCCCCTTCGACGATGAATAATTCAGAGATGTTTGGATCTTTACTGGTGTTATCAGCTAACTTACCTGGCAGGTTACTAATTTCCAGGCCACTCTTCTTCCGCGTAACTTCCCGGGCCCGCTTAGCAGCAACCCGCGCCTTAGAGGCTAATTGACCCTTTTCAATAATTTGCCGCGCCTCATCAGGGTGTTCCATCAAAAAACGGTTAAAGGTTGCCGCGAAGACATGGTCAGTGGCTGTCCGGGCATCAGAGTTACCCAGTTTAGTCTTCGTCTGTCCTTCAAATTGAGGGTCAGGGTGCTTGATAGAAACAACCGCCGTCAATCCTTCACGGACATCATCCCCAGACAACGTTTCGTTGTTCTTTAAGACACCAGCCTTATGGCCATAATCATTGATAACCCGGGTCAAGGCCATCTTGAAACCTGTTTCGTGGGTCCCACCTTCATAGGTGTGAATGTTATTGGTGAAAGTTAACAATTCACTCCGGTATGAGTTGGTGTACTGCATGGAAACTTCAACCGTAATGCCATTTTCCTTACCTTCAACGTAAATTGGTGGTTCAAATAAGGTTTCCTTGCCCTCATTCAGGAAGTCGACATAGTGGCGAATCCCACCTTCATAGTGGAATTCTTGGCGCTCAGGATTTTCATCCCGCTTGTCTTCAATCGTGATCTTAAGGCCCTTGTTCAGGAAGGCCAATTCCCGCAAACGATTAGTTAAGGTATTGATATTGTAAGTCGTCGTTTCACGGAAAATTTCTGGATCCGGCTTAAAGTGAACGGTTGTCCCATGAACATCTTCTGGCAGATTTTCATCAATTACCTTCATCGAGGTCTTGACGTGACCATGATCAAAGTCCATGTAGTAGCGCTTCCCTTGACGGGCAACTTTGACATCCAATTCGGTTGACAAGGCGTTAACAACAGAAGCACCAACACCGTGCAAACCACCTGAAACTTTGTATCCGCCACCGCCGAACTTACCACCAGCGTGAAGAACAGTGAAGACCGTTTCCAGGGCTGGCTTTCCAGTTTCCTTTTGGGTATCAACAGGAATTCCCCGTCCATTATCGGTAACGGTAATACTATTATCGGGTTCAACCGTTACGTTGATTTCATCACAGAAACCTGCTAAGGCTTCATCAATCCCGTTATCAACGATTTCCCAAACTAAGTGGTGTAAACCTTGGGCTGACGTCGAACCGATGTACATCCCCGGACGCTTTCGGACAGCATCAAGTCCCTTTAAGACCTGAATCTGGCTGGCATCGTATTCGCTCGCTAACTCAGCTTTTGTTTCTTTTTGCTCGTCGCTCACTATGCTTCCTCCTTGATCAAGTTTCCATTTTTAATTTCAAAAATTGTTGGTTGGTGAATTAACTGCCGGGCAACGTCGGAGAGACTCGTCGTTGTTAAGAACGTCTGCACCTTATCTTGAATGGCAGTTAATAGGTGGGTCTGACGGATCGTATCTAATTCCGATAAAACGTCATCCAGCAGTAGTAATGGGTATTCACCCGTCTGTTCTTTCATCAGGTCAATTTCCGCAAGCTTAACTGACAAGGCCGTCGTCCGCTGCTGGCCCTGTGAACCAAATGCTTGGACGTTTTTACCATTGACCACAAAATGAATGTCATCACGTTGCGGGCCATAAGATGTCGTTCCTTGATCCACTTCCCGGTCCTGGTGGTCTTGGTAAATCTTGAGCAACTGATGATAGACCTGGTCGACGCTTGTATCATCATCAATATCAACCTGGGTGACATACTTTAGTTTTAACTGTTCCGCCTGCAGTGAAATTTGTTCGTGCAGGTTAGCCGCCCACTTCTCCAGTTGGTGAAGAAAATGGTAACGGGCGACAATCACTTCGGCCCCGTAAGCAGCCAACTGGTCGGAAAGGACGCCCAGTAACACCCGGTCGTGCTGCTGACCATATTTCAACTGCTTAAGATACTTATTCCGCTGCCGGAGGAGTGTCCGATACTGACTAGCATCATAAAGGTACTTACTACTCATCTGACTGAATTCAGTATCCATAAAGTGCCGTCGCAGTGCCGGGGCCCCCTTCACTAGCGACAAATCCTCAGGCGCAAATAAAATTGCGTTAAGCTGACCCACATAAGACGACAGCCGCGCTTGCTCTAGGTGGTTAACCTTGGCTTTCTTCCCCTTTGCCGTAAACTGCAGCTCAAGAGGAACGCGCCCGGTCTGCTTTTCAACCACGCCGCTAATCATGGCAGAGTGGTGCTGCCAATTAATTAAGTCGCGGTCATTATTAGTCCGGTGGCTTTTCGTCAGCGATAACGCATAAATAGCTTCTAGCATATTAGTCTTCCCCTGGGCATTATGGCCAATTAGTACATTGACTCCCGGGGCAAAGTGAACAGTTAAATCATCGTAATTGCGAAAATGACGTAAGTGCAACTCCGAGAGGATCATAATTAGCCCTTGCTCTTAATCATGATCGGCTCGTGTTCTGGGATAATGACAACGTCGTCAGGATAAAGTTTCTTTCCCCGCCGGTCTTCAAGTTCGTCATTAATTCTGACCTCATGATCTTTTAAAAACCACTTGGCAGCCCCTCCAGTGGGGATGATCCCCTCTTCCTTCAGTAACTGGCCAAGGGTTATAAATGGCCGGTCAATTGTTACCGTCTTTGTTTCCACACTATCACCTACTTTACTGAGCTTAATTATACCACAGTTTTAAGCGTTAAACGCGATTAGAGCCTTTGGGAGGCATTTTAGATTCATTTGGTCTTTTTTATCTATTTTGCCTCCCAGGTGCTTATTTTTGCTCACAATTGATTTCGCACTATTTGCCAATTTAAAATTTGCCAAAATCAAAAGAGACCCACAAGTTCAAAAATAACCTTGTGGATCTCATTGCTATTATTTAGTTTGTCTAGAATGTCCGCACTGGCGTAATTAGGTGAACAAAGTTTTCTGTGTCCTCCGTTGGTACCAGAGTAAATGGCCGTAATGGAGAGGTAAACGAAATCTTGATCGTTGACTGACCAAATGACCGTAATGCGTCCTTCATGTAGTTTGGATTGAAGGAAATTTCCAAATCATTTCCGTCAACAGCACTTGTCGTTACTTCTTCTTCAACCATCCCAATGTCTGGTGAGTCGCCACTAATTCGAACGAGGTTATCTTCTGGCTTGATTGTCAGCTTAACCACGTCGTTACGACTTTCATGTGAAAGCAGAGAAGCACGTTCAATTGATTGAAGAAAGTTCCCGGCATCTAATTCAATCGTGGTGTCGGAAGTATCTGTAATTAATTGACTGGTTTCTGGGTAGTTACCCTCCAAAAGACGAGAGTAAAAATGAGTGTTACCAAAAATGAAGAGGACCTGGTTTTCAGTAACTTGCATTTGAACATCATCTTTAACATCGGAAATCATTCCAGACAGTTCGTCCATACTCTTTCCGGGGATGATAACGTCATAGTCAACACCATCAACACCATCCAAATGCACTTTACGTTGTGCTAACCGGTGGCTATCAGTGGCAACGGCCGTTAGTAGTCCATCATGTAACGTAACGTGGACACCGGCTAAAATTGGTCGACTTTCTTGTTTAGAAACGGCAATAACAGTTTGCCGAATGACTTCTTTTAACATGTCATTTGCTAACGTAACGGTCTTATCGGTTTCTACTTCTGGAAGGTGGGGGAAGTTTTCAGCATCTTGACCATTAATTTGGAACTTAGCGGTTCCTGAAGTAATTTCAGCTTGGAATCCAGTTGTAACTTCAATTGTTACTTGCTTATCAGGAAGTTTTTTAACAATTTCGCTAAAGAATCGTGCTGGTAAAACAATTGAGCCTGGTTCATCAACTTGTAAACCATAACTATCATCACTAGCAGATAAAACAGATTCAATCGTAATATCTGAATTACTTCCGGTAAGAATAATTTGGTTTTGGTCAACAACCATTTTTAGTCCTGTCAAAATTGGAATAGTTGTTTTTGATGAAATGGCACGTAGGACATTATTCAATTGACTAATGAATGCGGAACGGTTAATTGTAAATTTCATATTCAGACCTCTTTGCTGTGGTGGTTATATATATTTATTTTAATACTTTAAATTTTAGTAGTCTTAGTAGGGATTGTTAATACTGTGGATAAGTCTAATAACCTTAGCCAGATCAAGTTATCCACCTGTTGATAACTTGTGGATAATCCTGGGAATAACTAACCAAGTTATCCACAAGCAATGATTAAGAACGTAACTTAGCCTTCAAGGTATTGATTTGTTCGTTCAAATCATTATTAGACTTCATTTCTTCTTCAATCTTATCAATTGCGTGAAGAACAGTTGTATGGTCCTTACCGCCAAACTCTTTCCCAATCTTCGGCAGGGAGAAATCAGTTAACTCACGGGAAAGGTACATCGCAATTTGGCGAGGCACAACGATCTGCTTAACCCGCTTCTTACCAACGATATCTGCTTGTGTGATGTCATAGTAATCCGCCACACTCTTTTGAATTGCAGAAACGGTGACCACGGTTTTCTTGGACCGTTGCAGGCCTTTGAGTGCTTGTGAAGCAAGGTGAGGCGTGATTGGTTCATGACTGAGATTAGAATAAGCTTGAACTTTGGTAAGAGCGCCCTCAAGTTCACGAATGTTGGTATCGATTTGACCAGCAATGTAGTTAAGGGTGTCATTACCAATATTGATATGGTCTTCTTCAACCTTACTACGTAAAATAGCGATCCGTGTTTCCAAATCAGGTGGGGTAATTTCAACCGTTAATCCCCACCGGAACCGGGATACGAGCCGGTCTTGCAATTCAGGAATCTCGTTTGGAATTCGATCGGAAGTCATCACGATCTGCTTCTTATTGTCATGTAAGGCGTTGAATGTATTGAAGAATTCCATCTGGGTTCCTTCCTTGTTAGCAAGGAACTGAATATCATCAATTAACAATAAGTCCAAGGTACGGTATTCTTCGCGGAACTTTTCCGTTGAGTTGTTTTGAATAGAATGAATGAAATCATTAGTAAATTCTTCGCTAGTCACGTACTTGACCTTAGAAGAAGGGTTCAACTCCAACATGTGATTACCGATGGATTCCATTAAGTGCGTCTTGCCCAGACCAACGCCCCCATAAATGAAGAGCGGGTTATATAGTTGGCCGGGACTTTCTGCAACGGCGAAGGCTGCTGCATGCGCCATTTTATTGCCTTCACCAACAACGAAGGTATTGAAGTTGTAGTGCGGGTTTAAGGGAGTATCCATTTCAAAATTGGTTTGATCGCCACTTTGCCCTTGGGTATAAGGGTCAAATTCTCCCTCAAGAATGAAGTGCGGTTCAATCCCTGAAAAACCAGCGTCTTCAGCGGCTTGAATCAACTCACTAGAAAGATTCTTCTCCCAGTAATCACGGTGAACCTTAGTAGGAACTTCAATTTGCAAGTTGTTATGAGAGAGAGAAATTGGTTTTGCCGGAGCAATCAAAGTTTCAAAGGTAACTTGACTTTTCCTTTGACGAAATGAATTTTGGATCGCTTCCCATAGAGAATCGAGCTCAGTCAAAATAATTCCTCCTAATATTAAATTCCAAACGGTATTTTATCATTTCAAAAAAAAGTTTTCCACAGGATGGTGGATAAAAGAAAAATTTTTACACAACGCTGTGTGTTATTAGGGAAGTCAACTGTTGATTATGTGGAAAGATATTAAAAATAACCACTTATCAACCACTCCTGTGGATAACTAAATGTTGATATGACGGGGCTAAAGCAAGTTATGAACAGTTATTAACACTCCTGTGGATAACTTTAATCACAGGATGGGGATTGTGGACCAATGCTGTTAAATACGCGTTGATAACTTATCCACAAGGGAGCAGTTTACACAACGCTGTGGATTATTTTGGTGATTTTGTGGATAAGTAAAAAATTTTTTGATGAAATTTTCCGTTTATTATTAGGGAAAAGTATGGTAGACTATCAAAGTATGTTTGAAGAGATCGTCTTTTTAGACTATAGAAACCAAACCATTCATCTTGAATAGGAGGTGCAATCGTATGAAGCGCACGTTTCAACCAAAGAAGCGTCACCGTGCACGTGTCCATGGCTTCCGTAAGCGTATGAGCACCAGTAACGGCCGTAAGGTATTAGCACGTCGGCGTCAAAAGGGCAGAAAAGTATTATCTGCATAACCAACACGGCCACTATTATTTAGTGGCTTTTTTAATTGTTGAGGGCAGGGCAGTCAGCTTGATGAGCAATCTTTTCGTTGAAGTTGTCATTGTCCAGCCCTCTTTTTATCTATTGAGTTTAGGCTGGGGAATATACATTATGAGAAAATCATATCGCGTCAAAAAAGAAAGTGAGTTTCAACGTGTGTTTGAAACTCACAATTCCGTTGCCAACCACAAATTTGTGATTTATCAAATGGCTAAGCCAGGCCAAAAACATTTTCGGGTCGGGATTTCAGTTGGTAAGAAGATTGGTAATGCGGTTCACAGAAACTGGGTGAAGCGACGTATCCGGCAGACACTGTTAGAAGTGAAGCCGCAACTAAAGCAAGATGTTGACTTTTTAGTAATTGCTCGGCCAGCAGCGGATGGACTTGAAATGGCGGAAACAAGGAAAAATTTGGTCCATGTTTTAAAGCGGGCCCATCTATTAACTGAAAAAAGTGAGGATCGTTAATCAATGAAAAAGACAAAACGGATCCTAAGTTTAACGGCAATTGCAAGCTTAACCTTATTCTTAGCAGCTTGTTCTAATAAGCCAATTACCAGCCACAGTACTGGTTTATGGGATCACTACATTATCTACAACTTCTCGCGGTTTATCATCTGGCTATCAAATACCTGTGGTGGCTATGGGATGGGGATCATTATCTTTACGATCATTATTCGGGTCCTCTTACTGCCACTGATGTTCTATCAGACCAAGTCGATGCTGAAAACGCAGGAATTACAGCCAAAACTGAAGGCCATTCAAAAGAAGTACTCATCACGTGACCGGGCCTCAATGATGAAGATGCAACAAGAAACCCAAGCGCTTTATAAGGAAGCAGGAGTTAACCCATGGGCGTCAATGTTGCCAATGATAATTCAGCTGCCAATCATGTGGGCTTTGTACCAAGCAATTTGGCGGACTCCAGAGTTGAAGCATGGGACCTTCTTATGGTTACAACTTGGTCATACAGATCCTTATTACGTTTTGCCAATTCTCGCGGCCATCTTCACCTTCATGAGTTCATGGCTGTCGATGGCATCAATGCCAGAACGTAATGCAATGACCTCCGCAATGACTTGGTTTATGCCAATTATGGTCTTCTTCATGGCTCTTGGGTTCTCATCAGCTATTACCTTATACTGGGTAGTTTCAAACGCTTTCCAGGTATTGCAGACCCTTTTACTCCAGAATCCATTTAAGATTCGGCGTGAACGTGAAGAACGTGAAAAGGCTGATAAAGCAAAGCGGCGGAAGCTTGAAAAGGCAAAGCGGCGTGCTTACAGCAGTCATCGTAAATAGTCAAAATAACGGAGGATGGCCAGGAGTCATTCTCCGTTTTCAGTAGATATATTTGGAGGAGAAATAATGGGACAGTTTAAAGGGGCAACAGTTGAAGAGGCCGTTAAAGCGGCTAGTCAACAATTAGGTACCAATGAAGATCATTTGACAGTGACGGTTATTCAACAACCGCGGCACGGGTTTCTTGGAATTGGTCGGCGTGCAGCCGTAATTGAAGCTAAGGTAAAACCGACAAAAGAATCTAAGCCCAAAGTAGCTAAGGTAGCTAAAAAAGTAAAACCGGCTAAATCAAAGGTCGCTAATAAAGTTAAATCACACCATCAGCCGGTACAGCCTAATCACAAGAAGGCGGACGGGGAGATTGACCCTGCCGAAATGAAGCGGCGTCATGAGGAGAATGTCAATCGAGTAAGGGAAAGTAGTCAGCAGTTAATCCAATACCTTAGTGACATCTTTACCGAGCTGAAAGTTCACGTGGAACCGGAAATTAAAGAAGTTCGGTCACATGAAGTGGTAATTGATCTGAAAAGTGAACAGTCAGGCCGAATTATTGGTCACCATGGGCGCCGGATTAACGCGTTGGAACAATTAAGCAATGCCTTTATGAACTACCATGGAGCATCGAAGACAATCGTTATCCTCGATACTGCTAATTATCGGCAGCGACGTCAAAAAGCCCTTCACACGCTTGCTGAGCGCTCTGTGACCGAGGTTGTCGCAACTGGTCAGGCAGTCTTCTTAGATCCAATGCCAGCTCGTGAACGAAAGCAAATTCATAAAGAACTCGAAAATAATCGGCACGTCCGGACTTATTCTCATGGTCGTGAACCTTACAGGAGTGTAGTGATTGCTCCAGCTAATTAACCAGCTTTTGTGATTGACATTTATGGCCGTTCACACTAGAATAATTGCGGTTATAAAATTTAAATTAAATGATTACTGTTAAAGTAGTGAAAGTGCTTTGACCATGTGATCGGCAATTGATTGTCGAATGACGTGGAGGGCACTTTTTTTAATAGAAAGGAGTCTGAATGGTGGCAAATACTGATAATGATACAATTGCAGCAATTTCAACCCCAATCGGTGAAGGTGGCATTTCGATTATCCGGATCAGCGGTGATGATGCGATTAAGGTTGCTAAAAAGATTTATCATGGTAAGGATTTAGCAAAGGTCCATACTAATACCATCAACTATGGCCATATCATTGACCCAGATACGAATGAAGAGGTCGATGAAGTGATGGTATCAGTGATGCGGGCTCCCCATACCTACACCTGTGAGGATGTTGTCGAGATTAACTGTCATGGGGGCCTTCTGGCAACAAACCGGATCCTCCAGCTGGTCCTGTCCTATGGGGCCCGGATGGCTGAACCAGGTGAATTTACTAAGCGGGCCTTTCTAAATGGTCGGCTGGACTTATCCCAATCTGAAGCGGTTATGGACCTCATTCGTGCGAAAACTGATAAATCAATGAAGGTGGCATTAAATCAGCTTGATGGGAACTTGTCTCACCTGATTCGTCATTTACGGAAAGATATTCTGGATGTATTGGCTCAAGTAGAGGTCAACATTGATTATCCGGAATATGATGCTGTTGAAGAAATGACGACTAAAATGTTAAAAGAAAAAGCGATTGATATTCGTCAGCGAATTGAATCACTACTCAAAACTGCGAAGCAGGGGAAAGTGCTTCGCGAAGGATTAGCGACGGCAATTATTGGTCGGCCAAACGTTGGTAAGTCCAGCTTACTTAATTCGTTACTCCATGAAGATAAGGCGATTGTAACGAATGTTGCTGGGACCACGCGGGATGTCATCGAGGAGTACGTCAATGTTGACGGTGTTCCCCTTAAGCTGATTGATACTGCGGGAATTCGCGACACGAATGATACGGTTGAAAAAATCGGTGTGGACCGGAGTAAGAAAGCTCTTAATGCTGCTGACCTGGTCCTGTTGCTAATTGATAACTCTGCGCCATTAACTGATGAAGACCGGGAGTTGTTGGCGGCAACGAAGGATAAACAACGAATTGTGATTTTGAATAAGACTGACTTGCCGGATAAAGTGGATCGGAATGAACTAAAACAATTAGTTGGCCAAGATCACCTGATTGAAACTTCCATTGTGAATAATGAAGGGATGAGCCAACTCGGCCAAACAATTAGCCATATGTTCTTCGATCAAGGTATCGAGAATAGTCAGAATAATGTTATGGTCACTAACGCCCGACATATTGGCTTGCTCCATCAGGCAGATGATGCCCTTGGGGATGTCCTTAAAGGAATTAAGGATGGAATGCCAGTTGACCTTGTCCAAATCGATATGACTCGTTGTTGGGACTTACTCGGTGAAATTACCGGGGACTCATACCAGGATGAATTGCTTGATCAATTATTTAGTCAGTTCTGTTTAGGAAAGTAGGAGGAAAAATGAAGTCTGCAGAAGCATTAAAAACTTCGGATGCCGTTCAATACGAGGGCGGCGATTACGATGTTATCGTTGTTGGTGCTGGTCACGCAGGAAGTGAAGCGGCACTGGCAGCAGCAAGAATGGGTAATAAAACCCTCTTAGTAACGATTAGTCTTGAAATGGTTGCTTTTATGCCATGTAACCCGTCTGTTGGTGGACCGGCAAAGGGAATTGTTGTTCGTGAAATCGACGCCCTTGGTGGTGAAATGGGTCATAATATTGACAAGACTTATGTCCAAATGCGGATGCTGAATACTGGTAAAGGACCAGCAGTCCGGGCATTACGTGCACAAGCCGATAAGCATGCCTATCACCGTCAAATGAAGTTAACCATTGAAAAGCAACCTAACTTGACTTTACGACAAGCGACAGTTGATCAGTTAATCGTTGAAGATGGTGTCTGCAAGGGTGTTATAACCAATACTGGAGCCCGTTACCATGCGAAGGCAGTGGTATTGACAGTCGGCACAGCGGCACGGGGCAAAATAATCATTGGTGAATTACAATACCAATCTGGGCCGAATAACTCTAAGTCGGCAGTTAAACTGTCTGAGAATCTTGAAAAGCTGGGCTTTGACCTTGAACGGTTCAAGACGGGGACGCCGCCACGTGTTAACGGTAATACGATCCACTATGATGAAACAGAAGAACAGCCTGGCGACCAAGAAGTTCATCACTTCAGCTTTGATACACCAGATTCTCATTACCTTTCCGTAAGTGACCAAATTTCCTGCTGGTTAACATACACCAACCCAGGCACTCATAACCTGATTCGAGCAAATCTTGATCGGGCACCAATGTTCTCTGGTGTGATCAAAGGTGTGGGACCACGGTACTGCCCATCAATTGAGGATAAAATTGTCCGGTTTGCCGACAAGGATCGTCACCAAGTCTTCTTGGAACCAGAAGGCCGTGATACTGATGAATGGTACCTCGACGGTCTCTCTAATTCGATGCCAGAAGAAATTCAACAAAAGATTGTACACTCCGTCAAGGGCCTGGAAGACGCTGAATTGATGCGGCCTGGTTACGCAATTGAATATGATGTGGTGGCTCCTTATCAACTACACCCCACTCTAGAAACCAAGTTAGTTAAGAACCTTTATACGGCTGGACAAACCAATGGGACTTCTGGGTACGAAGAAGCAGCTGGTCAAGGATTAATTGCGGGAATTAACGCCGGTTTACGGGCATTAGGAAAGAAACCATTTGTGTTGAAGCGGTCTGATGCTTACATCGGTGTCATGATCGATGACCTAGTTACTAAAGGAACCAAAGAACCATATCGTTTACTGACTAGTCGGGCTGAATACCGGTTATTGTTACGTCACGATAATGCTGACTTCCGTTTAATGGCTAAGGGCCACGCCATTGGGTTAGTTTCAGATGAACGGTATGCTAAGATGGAAGCCAAGAAGCAGCAGGTTGAGGCAGAAATTGCGCGATTGAAGAGTGAAAAGCTGAAGCCAAACGATCAAGCAGTTAACAACTTTATCCAGCAACATGGTGATAATCCGCTGAAGGATGCCGTGACGGCAGCGGATTTCATTAAGCGCCCATATGTTGATTATCAAACATTGCTAAAGTTCATTCCTGGACCAAACCAAGACTTGGATCGTCATGTGATTGAACAAGTTGAGATTCAATTAAAGTATGCTGGCTACATCAAGAAAGAGGAACAAAAGGTTGAACGGATGAAGCGGATGGAAAATAAACGGATTCCGGCAAATATTGACTATGACCAAGTTGACGGACTAGCCACCGAAGGACGGCAGAAGCTGGAAAAAATTCGACCAGAAACCCTTGCTCAGGCTTCACGTATTTCTGGTGTCAACCCAGCAGATATTGCAATTCTATCGGTATATATTCGTAAGTAAGAAGAGGGTGGACCTATTTCCCGGGAAATAGATCCCCTTTTTTGAAAAAATCACTAAAGAAGAGTAAAATTAAGGCTTCAGAAGATACGAGAAAATTATGATTAGGAGAAATTCGCATGTGTGGAATTGTTGCATTTGTAGATAACGAAAAGCCACAAATTAAGGATAGTCTGATCAAGAAGATGAAGGAACGGATTATCCACCGTGGTCCGGACGCTGAAGGGCAATATGTTGATGAGAATGTTGCTCTGGGCTTCCGGCGCTTAAGCTTTGTTGACGTTAAGTCTGGAAATCAACCAATCTTTAATGAAAATAATTCCAAAGCCATTGAGTTTAATGGTGAAATTTACAACTTTGAGGAACTACGGGAAGAATTAATCAAAGACGGTCATACCTTTAAGACCCATGCTGATACGGAAGTTATTTTGCATGGATATGAACAATGGGGTAAGGACGTTGTCAATAAACTACGTGGTATGTTTGGCTTCATTATCTGGGATTTGAAGACTCATGAAATGTTTGGGGCCCGTGATCATTTTGGTATCAAGCCATTGTACTATGCTAAGATGAACGGTACCTTCTTTGTGGGTTCTGAAATCAAGGCCTTCTTAGACCACCCTAACTTTAAGATGGAGCTTAACAAGCGGGCTTTGAAGTCTTACATGACATTCCAGTACAACGTTACCCAAGAAACTTTCTTCAAGGGTGTTTATCGTTTACCAGAAGCTCATTACTTTACTTACAAAGATGGTAAGTTTGAAATGAAGCAGTACTGGGATGAAGATTTTGATCCAAAGCAGGAAACCTTTGATCAAGCAGTTGATAACATTGATGATGTTGTCAAAAATTCTGTTAAGGCACACACCTTTGCTGATAAGGGAATTAAGGTTGGCTCATTCTTATCTGCTGGGGTTGACTCAAGCCTGGTAACGGCATTGATGCGGCCTAATAATACCTTCTCAATTGGTTTTGACAGTGGTTACGATGAAACCAAGCAGGCCCGTGAATTAGCTGCCAAGTTGAAGCTTAAGAACACTGATAAGCTATTGACAGATGAAGAAGCATTTCATAAGTTCCCCCTGATCCAGTATTACCTGGATGAACCAGACTCTAACCCATCAGTTGTTCCTTTGTATTTCTTAAACAAGTTGGCAAAGGATAATGGCTATAAGGCGTTACTGTCCGGGGAAGGGGCCGACGAACTCTTTGCTGGTTACACAGCATACGGCTTTAACACTAAAATTAAATTCTTACGGTGGGTCACAGACCAATTAAAGAAGTTACCAAAGGAAAAGCGGTATAAGCTTGGTAAGTGGCTTGAAGGAAAGCAGTTCCACGGTTCAGAGCACCTTTACCGGAACTTAGCACCTGCCCGGGACACCTTTATTGGCCAAGCTTATATCTTTAGCCCAACAGAAGCTAACGAATACTTGAAGCCAGAATATCAAGACGGCCCATCCATTACCGACCTCTTAAAGCCACTGTATGATAAGTGTGACGAAAAGAAGGACATGAATGAAGTAGCAAAGAAACAATACGTCGACTTGCACCGGTTCATGCCTGGTGATATTTGCTTAAAGGCTGACAAGATGAGTATGGCTAACTCCGTGGAAATTCGGGTTCCATTGTTGGATAAAGAAGTTATGAAGGTGGCTGAAACAACGCCAACTGATTACTTGTTCAACTATAAGGGAACTAAATGGGCATTCCGAATGGCGGCTAACCGGCACTTGCCTGAAGAATGGGCAACTCGTCCTAAGCTTGGCTTCCCAACTCCTGTCCGGGAATGGTTACGTGAGAAGAAGTACTACGAAATTGTCCGTGAAATGTTCGAACAAGACTTCGTTGGTCAATTCTTCAACCAAGATAAGCTACTAAAGCTGGCTGACGATAACTTTGCAGGAAAGATCGATGGTCGACGGAAGATTTGGACAGTATACACCTTCTTAGTATGGTATAAGCTTTACTTTATCGACCACTTTAAGCCAGATGAAAGTGGCATTGATCGTTCTAAACAAGCAGTTACAGAAGCTTAATAGTTACACTGTGGTGTCGAGAGTAGGCACCACAGTTTTTTTGCTTAGCAGTTGTAAGCGCTAACACAGCATGCTATAATATAAGTGTAGAAA
>SKER01000665.1_pt1 | contig 36880 bp, 33 predicted proteins | sample 4826961 | NCBI WGS metagenome assembly SKER01 (sample SAMN11008804, study PRJNA524170) | human gut metagenome | biome: Human fecal sample; material: Feces; isolation source: fecal sample from pouch patient p47 | host: Homo sapiens | place: Israel: Tel-Aviv | collected 2016-11-16 | reverse complement strand
CTGCCGGATTGACAACTTTCTTTGCCATGTCTTACATCCTCTTTGTTAACCCAGCGATGTTGGCCCAAACAGGAATGCCTGCACAAGGTGTTTTCTTAGCAACAATTATTGGTGCGGTTGCAGGGACATTGATGATGGCATTTTATGCTAACCTACCATACGCTCAAGCGCCTGGTATGGGGCTTAATGCCTTCTTCACCTATACAGTGGTCTTTTCTTTGGGTTACACTTGGCAAGAGGCCTTAGCAATGGTCTTTCTATGTGGTGTTATTTCATTGATCATCACGGTAACTAAAGTACGTAAGATGATTATTGAGTCTATCCCAACAGCTCTCAAATCTGCTATTTCAGCAGGTATCGGTGTTTTCCTTGCCTATGTTGGGATTAAAAATGCTGGTTTCTTGAAATTCTCAATTAATCCACATACCTACACTGTAGCAGGTAAAGGTGCTGATATGGCCAAGGCTTCAATTACAGCTTCATCATCAGCTACACCAGGTTTGGTTGCTTTCAATAACCCAACTGTAATTGTAGGCTTGATTGGTCTTGTGATTGCGATTTTCTTTATTGTTAAAGGTATTCGTGGTGGTGTTCTTCTTTCAATCCTTGTAACGACTATCATTGCTATTTTTGCTGGTGTCGTTGATCTTGGAAGCATTGACTGGCACGCAGCTAGCTTGACATCATCTATTAAAGATCTTGGTCAGGTCTTTGGTGCAGCGCTTGGATCTAAGGGATTGGGATCACTCTTTGCAGACGTTTCTCGTTTGCCTGGTGTCTTTATGGCTATTCTCGCCTTTTCATTGACTGATATCTTTGATACTATTGGTACCTTGATCGGTACTGGTGAGAAGGTTGGTATCATTGCTTCAACAGGTGATAACAACGAATCAAAAGCTCTTGACCGTGCCCTTTACTCTGACCTTGTTGGTACAAGTATTGGTGCCATTGCAGGGACTTCAAATGTTACAACTTACGTTGAATCTGCAGCAGGTATTGGTGCTGGTGGACGTACTGGTTTGACAGCTCTTGTGGTTGCTGTACTCTTTGCCATTTCTAGTTTTTTTAGTCCAGTGGTGTCAATCGTTCCTAATGCAGCAACAGCGCCTATTCTTATTATTGTAGGTGTTATGATGCTCTCTAACCTTAAGAGTGTGGATTGGGAAGACTTGTCTGAAGCTATTCCTGCCTTCTTCACTTCTATTTTCATGGGATTCTCATATAGCATTACTTACGGTATCGCAGCTGGTTTCCTTACTTATACTTTGGTCAAAATCGTCAAAGGTCAAGCTAAGGATGTCCACTTTATTATGTGGATTTTGGATATCTTGTTTATCCTTAACTTCATCAGTATGGCTGTGTTCTAAAGCTTGAAAGTTAAAAGTCTGTACATTTGTCAGGCTTTTTCTTTTGCGATTTTTATCTGGAGGAATGTGAGAGAGTTACTATTGGTTAACTTTTGAAACTATAGTAAGTTTTACAAAAACATTTCTAATCTATGAGTGGTTGATGTGGTAAAAATAAACATAAAATTAAAACACATATCTTAATTTCTTACTTAAATGATTCAATATTTATAAGTTTCTACTGTATTTTTACAGTGGATTCTAGTCCATATTTTTATTTTTTGATATAATGAAAACATGATTTACAGTCAAAATGAAGAAGAATTGATTAGTATCGGTCAAAAGCTAGGTCGACTGCTCGATTCTGGAGATATAATTGTTCTCTCAGGTGATCTGGGAGCTGGCAAAACGACCTTAACCAAGGGAATTGCCAAAGGTTTGGATATTTCACAGATGATAAAGAGTCCAACCTATACTATTGTAAGGGAGTATGAGGGGCGACTGCCACTCTATCATTTAGATGTCTACCGCATTGGTGATGATCCTGATTCTATTGATTTGGATGATTTTCTGTATGGTGAAGGTGTGACAATCATCGAGTGGGGTGAGCTCCTAGACGAGAGTCTGTTAGGGGACTATCTCCTAATTTCGATATCTCATCATGGAGATGGACGTCAGTTGCTTTTTGAATCTTTCGGTCCTAGAAGTAAGGAGATTCAGGAGGAAATGGTAAATGGCTGAGCAAGAATTAGTCATTGAGGAAGCTCAAAGAGAGGATGCTGCCTCTCTAGCTTGTTTACTAGAGACTGTAGCCTTGGAATCGGATTTTCTAGCACAAGATGATAGAAGTTCTATACTGAGTGCTGAACAGTTAGCCACTTATATTGACAGTCATCAGCATAGGCTTAATGAGATTTGTTTGGTGGCGAAATTGGGTCATGAGGTCATTGGTGTTTGTAATGTTACCTCTGATCAAGATACTAAGACCAGTCATATTGGCGACGTATTTATTGCGGTTTCTAAACCCTACTGGGGGAATGGTGTTGGCCAGTTTCTTATGGAAACAATGATTGACTGGGCAGATCATACACCAACTATCCGCCGCTTAGAGTTGACGGTTCAAGCACGTAATAAACGGGCGGTTCATCTCTATCAAAAATTCGGATTTGACATTGAAGGCACTAAGAAACGTGGTGCAAGAACTAAAAATGGAGAATTTCTAGATGTTTACCTTATGGCTAAACTCATAGATTAGGAAAAAACATGAAACTTGGACGAAAAATTTTATTGATGTTGTTGGCGATTTTTGCAACGACAGTAGTAGCTGCTGGTATTTACCTAACGACAACTTATAATTACGCCACAGGCGAATTGTCAAAAACGTTTAGGGCTTCTAAAGCAACTTCAGGGAATAGTAAGGCTATTCAACAGACTAAGCCTATAACTATTCTCTTGATGGGGGTAGATACAGGATCCAAAGAACGTAAGGAAACCTGGGAAGGAAACTCTGATACCATGATTTTGGTAACAGTGAACCCTAAGACTAAGAAAACAACCATGACCAGTTTGGAACGTGACCTTTTGACAGATATTGAGGGGTCGGGTGAAGCAAAACTAAATTCAGCATATGCTGAGGGTGGTGCTGACTTGGCTATTTCAACCATTCAAAAGGTTTTAGATATTGATATTGACTATTATGCACTGATTAATATGCAGGGTATGATTGATTTGGTAGATGCTGTTGGTGGTATTGAGGTAACGAATCATTTTGATTTTCCAATTTCGATTGCAGAAAATGAACCTGAATTTCAGGCAAAAGTTGAGCCCGGAACCCATAAAATCAATGGTGAGCAAGCTTTAGTCTATTCACGTATGCGTTACGATGACCCTGATGGTGACTATGGTCGTCAAAAACGTCAACGTGAGGTTATTCAAAAGGTTGTAGCTAAGCTATTGAAGATGGACTCTATTGGTTCTTACAAGAAAATTTTGTCGGCTGTAAGTTCAAATGTTCAAACCAGTATCGATCTTGGTGATACCAATACTTTGCGTAGCTTGATGGGTTATAGTGATGCCCTTAAAAATATTAAGTCCTACCAATTGGCTGGTTCGGATGCCATGATCAATGGTGGAAGTTATCAAGTAGCTTCAACTGAGGATATTCTTAAGGTACAAAACCGTATTAAGAAGGAAGTCGGTAAGAAGAAAGTTTCTGAATCTAATCTTAAGACTAGTTTGGTTCTCTATGGTTCTGGTAGCTCTAACTATGGCTCAGATGATTTCGTTAATTCTAAAGGAAGTGCGGCTTCGAGTGAAGCTTCTTCAAATTATGAGGCTGGGACATCTGAGGCAGCTGGTGGTGGATCGGTAAGTACCTACAATGGAGGTACTACCTATAGCAATAACTATAGTGAAAACACAGGTAATTATGTTCAGGAACAAGGTACGACAACCCCTACATACAATAATAATGGATCGGGTGTAACTACTTATAGCACTGTTCCAGCGACGCAATAAATAAGGTTGGGTGATTCCCAACCTTTTTGTTATGAAATGATAGCAATATGGTTATTCCTTGCAATGGCTTTTGAGCTATGCTATAATATAGGAAAATAACGAAAGAGAGGCGGAGTAGAAACTTCGTCTCTTGTGTGTGTAAGGAGGTCATAATGTCGCAAAAAATTATTGATCTCGTGACGGCAGTCGTAGCTCCAGCTATTCCTGAGCCATACGAACTGGTCGATATCGAGTACGAAAAGCTTGGCGGTGACTATGTCTTGTCAGTTTTGATTGATAAGCCAGGAGGTATTACTGTAGAAGATACTGCAGACTTGACTGAAATTATCAGTCCCCTCTTGGATACTATTCAGCCTGATCCTTTCCCGGATCAATACATGCTGGAAGTTTCTAGTCCAGGGTTAGAGCGTCCCTTAAAAACCAAAGAAGCTTTGACAAATGCTGTTGGTCAATATATCAATGTTAGTCTTTACAAGGCTATTGATAAGATCAAGATTTTCCAAGGTGACTTGGTGGCCTTTGATGGGGAAACCCTAACAATTGATTACCTTGATAAGACTCGCCATAAAACTGTTGAGATTCCCTATCAAACAGTTGCTAAAGCTCGTTTGGCAGTCAAACTCTAAAACTCTTAGTGTAAATAAAGAAAGGATGCCAGTTTTAGCCTTTAGAGGCTAAAACAACAAAGAATATGAGCAAAGAAATGCTAGAAGCCTTCCGTGTCTTGGAAGAAGAAAAACACATTAACAAGGAAGATATCATCGATGCTGTGGTTGAATCGCTTAAGTCAGCCTACAAGCGTCGTTATGGTCAGTCAGAATCAGCTGTAGTTGAATTCAATGAAAAAACAGGTGATTTTCAAGTTTATACTGTTCGTGAAGTTGTAGATGAAGTCTTTGATAGTCGTTTGGAAATTAGCTTGAAAGATGCCCTTGCTATCAGCTCTGCCTACGAGCTTGGTGACAAGATTCGTTTTGAAGAGTCAGTCGATGAATTTGGCCGTGTCGCAGCGCAATCTGCCAAACAAACCATTATGGAAAAGATGCGCAAGCAGATGCGTGAAATCACTTATAATGACTATAAGCAACATGAAGGTGAAATCATGCAAGGAACAGTTGAACGTTTTGACCAACGTTTCATTTATGTGAATCTTGGAACGCTCGAAGCTCAATTGTCACGCCAAGACCAAATTCCTGGCGAAAGCTTTAAGTCACACGACGTCATCGATGTTTATGTTTATAAAGTTGAAAACAACCCTAAGGGTGTTAACGTCTTTGTAAGCCGTAGCCATCCAGAATTCATCAAACGTATCATGGAACAAGAAATTCCTGAAGTATTTGATGGAACTGTAGAGATCATGAGCGTGTCTCGTGAAGCTGGTGATCGTACCAAAGTTGCTGTTCGCAGTCATAACCCTAACGTTGATGCTATTGGTACTATCGTTGGTCGTGGTGGAAGCAACATCAAGAAAGTTGTCAGCCGTTTCCACCCAACACGTTTGGATGCTAAGACGGGAATTGAAGTTCCTGTTGAGGAAAATATTGACGTTATTCAATGGGTTGAAGATCCAGCTGAATTTATCTACAATGCTATTGCACCGGCTGAAGTGGACTATGTTCTCTTTGACGAAGATGATAGCAAACGTGCGACAGTAGTTGTACCAGATAACAAATTATCTCTTGCAATTGGTCGTCGTGGACAAAACGTTCGTTTGGCAGCTCATTTGACTGGTTACCGTATTGACATCAAGTCAGCTTCTGAATATGAAGCACTCGAAGCTGAAAAAGCTGAGGCTGCTACTGAGGAAGTTGTTGACGAGATTGTTGCAGAAGATGCTACACCTGTTGAAGTCACAACAGAAGAAGTAACTGAAACAACAGAAGCAGAATAAGAAGAACATAGAGGTGTTTGATGGCTAAAACACGAAAAATACCTTTACGCAAATCAGTTGTCTCAGGAGAAATCATTGATAAACGTGATTTGCTCCGCATTGTAAAAACTAAAGATGGTGAGATTTTCATTGATCCAACAGGAAAGAAAAATGGCCGAGGTGCTTACATTAAACTAGATAATGAAGAAGCTCTCCAAGCTAAAAAGAAACGTGCTTTTAACCATAGTTTCTCAATGGATGTTCCTGAAAGTTTTTATGATGAACTCATTGCTTATGTGGATCACAAGGTCAAAAGAAGAGAGTTAGGTCTTGAATAACACAGAAAAATTGTCAAATATGTTAGGACTGGCACAAAGAGCTGGAAAACTTATTTCTGGCGAAGAACTTGTCATCAAGGCAGTTCAATCAGGGCAGGCGAGACTAGTTTTTCTTGCCAATGATGCTGGTAGTAACGTGACTAAAAAGACGACTGATAAATGTAACTACTATAATATAGAAGTCTCCACAGTGTTTAACGCACTGGAATTAAGCATGGCTATTGGTAAACCAAGAAAAACGGTTGCTGTAGTTGATGCTGGATTTTCAAAGAAAATGAGGACTCTTATGGAATAAAGAATAGGAGGACATCACGTGTCAAAGAAACGATTATATGAAATCGCAAAAGAGGTTGGTGTAGAAAGCAAGGTTATTGTTGCGAAAGCTCAGGAACTAGGCCTTTCTGTTAAGAGCCACTCCTCATCAGTTGAAGAAGCAGATGCTAATCGTATCACTTCAAGTTTAAAAGGGGTGACAGCTAAGGCTGAAAGTAAGCCAGCACCTAAAGCGACACCAACTCCTAAAGAGGAAAAGGTAGCGCCTAAGGTTGATAAGGTGCCTGTTGCAAAATCAGCTCCTGCTAAAGAAACATTAAAGGCTGAAGTCAAAGAAGCTTCTGCGACTCCGAAAAAACCGCAAAGCCGTAATTTTAAGGCAGAACGAGAAGCACGTGCCAAGGCAGAAGCAGAACGTCGTAAAAATGGTGGGGGACGAGATAACCGTAATCGTAACCGAAATCAACAAGGAAACGATCAAGGTAAGCGTCACAATAATGATCGTCGCAATCAAAATGGAAATGCTCAAGGGAATCGTAACAATGGACACCGCGATAACAATAGCAATCGTGACCGTAATTTCCAAGCTAAACAGCGTAATGATCAGAATCGAAATAACCATAGCGATAATGTTCGAAACAATCAGGCAGGTCCACGTATTGACTTTAAAGCGCGTGCAGCAGCCTTGAAGGCAGAGCAAAACGCAGAGTATTCACGTCAAAGTGAAACGCGTTTCCGTGAAGAAAAAGCTGCAGAGCAACGTCGTGCAAAAGAACAGGAAAAGGCAAGAAAAGAAAAACAACAAGCTCAAGTAACAGTTCAAAAGGACGTTGCTGAGGCTAAGCCAGCTCCCAAATCAGCTCCGGTGGTTGCTCAACCAGCCCCAGCTGCACAAGCACAAGATACACGTCGCAAAAAAGCACGTCCAGATAAATCACGTGATAATCGTCGCGAGAATGAAGATGGACCAAAGAAAACTAGAAATAATAAGTGGAATAATCAAAACCAAGTGAGAAATCAACGAAATAGTAACTGGAATAAAAATAAAAAAGGTAAAAATAACCGTGGTAATTCAGCTCAAAAACCAGTGACAGAGCGTAAATTCCATGAATTACCAAAAGAATTCGAATACACTGAGGGTATGACGGTTGCAGAAATCGCAAAACGTATTAAACGTGAGCCAGCTGAAATCGTTAAAAAACTCTTCATGATGGGTGTTATGGCAACTCAAAACCAATCTCTGGATGGAGATACCATTGAGTTGTTGATGGTTGACTATGGCATTGAAGCAACCAAGAAAGAAGAAGTTGACAATGCTGATATCGAACGTTTCTTTATTGATGAAGATTACCTTAACAAAGATGCTATGGTAGAACGTGCACCAGTTGTGACTATCATGGGACACGTTGACCACGGTAAAACAACCCTTCTTGATACTCTTCGTAACTCTCGTGTTGCTACAGGTGAAGCTGGTGGTATCACACAACACATTGGTGCCTACCAAATTGAAGAGGGTGGTAAGAAGATTACCTTCCTTGATACTCCTGGACACGCGGCTTTTACATCTATGCGTGCTCGTGGTGCCTCTGTTACAGATATTACGATATTGATTGTAGCTGCGGATGATGGTGTTATGCCACAAACGATTGAAGCCATCAACCACTCTAAGGCTGCTGGTGTTCCAATCATTGTTGCGATTAACAAGATTGATAAACCAGGTGCTAACCCAGAACGTGTTATCGGTGAATTGGCTGAGCATGGAGTCATTTCAACAGCATGGGGTGGCGATAGCGAATTCGTTGAAATTTCAGCGAAATTTGGTCAAAACATTGAAGAATTGCTTGAAACAGTTCTTCTTGTAGCGGAAGTTGAAGAACTTAAAGCTGATCCAACAGTTCGTGCCATCGGTACAGTTATCGAAGCTCGCTTGGATAAAGGTAAAGGTGCGGTTGCTACCCTTCTTGTACAACAAGGTACTTTGAATGTTCAAGATCCAATCGTTGTTGGTAATACTTTCGGACGTGTCCGTGCTATGACCAATGACCTTGGTCGTCGCATTAAGACTGCAGCGCCATCAACACCAGTTTCCATTACTGGTTTGAATGAAGCTCCTATGGCGGGTGACCATTTTGCCGTATATGAAGATGAAAAAGCAGCCCGTGCGGCTGGTGAAGAACGTGCAAAACGTGCTCTTATGAAGCAACGTCAACAAACACACCGTGTTAGTCTGGATAACCTCTTTGATACCCTTAAAGCTGGTGAAATGAAGACTGTTAATGTTATCATCAAGGCTGATGTACAAGGTTCTGTTGAAGCCTTGGCGGCATCACTTCTTAAGATTGATGTTGAAGGCGTTCGTGTGAACGTTGTGCACTCAGCGGTAGGTGCTATCAATGAATCTGATATTACACTTGCGGAAGCTTCAGACGCTGTGGTTATCGGATTTAACGTTCGCCCTACCCCCCAAGCTCGCCAACAAGCAGAAACTGATGAAGTTGAAATTCGTCTTCATAGCATTATCTATAAGGTTATTGAAGAAATCGAAGATGCTATGAAAGGGATGCTTGATCCAGAATTTGAAGAAAAAATCCTTGGTGAAGCAATCATTCGTGAAACCTTCAAAGTTTCTAAAGTTGGAACAATCGGTGGGTTCATGGTTACTAGCGGTAAAATTACTCGTGAATCAAGTGCCCGTGTCATCCGTGATGGTGTTGTTATTTTCGATGGTAAATTGGCTAGTTTGAAACACTTTAAAGATGATGTTAAAGAAGTCGGAAACGCTCAAGAGGGTGGTTTGATGATTGAAAATTATAACGATATTAAAGTTGATGACGTTATTGAAGCCTACATCATGGAAGAAATCAAACGTTAATTTTTGTCAGATTTCTCAGAAAGAGCTGACTTAGGAGACAAAGCTAGGTCATCAGGCCTGGCTTTTGTTCCATTATAAGAAAATGGAAGGATGAGACAATGGGAAATTCATTTCGTATAGACCGTGTTGGGATGGAAATTAAACGTGAAGTCAACGAAATTCTTCAAAAGAAGGTTCGTGATCCACGTGTTCAAGATGTAACCATTACCGATGTGCAAATGCTTGGCGATTTGTCAGCCGCAAAGATATTTTATACCATTCATTCAAACTTGGCATCAGATAGTCAAAAGGCCCAAACAGGACTTGAAAAGGCGACTGGTACCATCAAACGTGAACTTGGTAAAAATTTGACCATGTATAAGATTCCAGATTTGACCTTTATCAAGGATGAATCTATCGAATACGGTAATAAAATTGATGAAATGCTTCGTAATTTGGAGCGTAAAGATTAAGATAACATTCCTGTCAATTATGGCAGGAATTTTGCGTTATAGTTATAATAGAATAAAAAGGAGGACTTCGATGAAAGTTACAGTCTATTTGGGTGCTAATATGGGAGATAGTCCAAGTTTTAAGGATGCAACAATTGCCTTAGGTCGCTGGATTGCTAAAAATGGACATACCCTAGTCTATGGTGGCAGTAAAATGGGTCTTATGGGGGTTCTTGGTGATACTGTTTTGGAAAATGGTGGACAGGTTCATGGGATTATGCCGCAATTTCTTAAGGATAGAGAAATTGCTTATGAGGGATTGACCTCAATGACGATAGTAGAAACGATGGCAGAGCGCAAGACAGCTATGTTAGAGGAGGGTGAGCTCTTTATTGCCCTTCCAGGAGGTCTCGGAACACTTGAAGAAATCTCAGAAGCCATTGCTGCTGCTCGTGTGGGTAAGCTGGACAAGCCCTGTGTTTTCTTTAACCTAAACGGCTATTATGATGCCATGAAGGCCATGTTAGATACCATGGTTGCTCATGATTTTTTAGAGGCTGAAACGGCTGCAAAATTCCTCTTTACAGATGATTTTGCTGAAATTGAGGCCTTTGTTCAGTCTTATACCCCACCTCAATTGCGACGCTATAGGTAAGTATCAGTAAAGGAAGGTTCTTCCACATTCAAGTGGAAGAGCATTTTATAATCAGATGAACATTCGTGTAAGTTTCAGAAAAACACCCAAAAGGCTTAACAAAAAATGATTTTGTATATAATGATGTTTGTAATTTTAATAATTTAATTAATTTTCCTCATCATTTGTGAGTAACATCCATAATCACCAAATACCCCTCTTGGTTTGGAAAAATTTTCCAGTCATAAAAAGTATTTAATGATTTTAGAGAAATGTGGGATATAGGATGAAACGGAAGGGATGATAGTAATGTCTATTATGGTTAAAAGTGTTAGTTTTGATGACTATCGAAACACACAGGTAACTTCAAAGTGTGCCAATTTTCTGCAGTCTGCTGAGATGGCTAAGCTTCAGGAAAGTCAAGACCATATAGAAAAGGTAGAAGCTCTGGTTTTCGAAAGAGATGGCTTAAGAGTAGGCCAAGCAATAGTCGTTTATAAGAAAAGCTTACGTATATTTAAAAAGGCCCTCTTGTTACATGGGCCCCTGGTAGATTACGACTCTCTTGTTGGTTTGACAGAGCTACTCGAAGCTTTAATACTTTATTTAAGAAAGAGAAACATTGCTACACTTTCTATACAACCTTATCTGACAAATCTTATTAGAAATGAGAAACTTGAAAATATTGAAGTGGATAAGGCCAGTGATGTGCTAGAGGTATTTGAAACATTGGGTTTTGAGCACTCTCTGGATTCGGAACAATCTCTAGTAGTTAATCAGATGTTTGTGAAACCAATAGAAAGTTTTACTAGTTCTGATGAAATCCTTGCTGCCTTTTCTCCATCATTGAAGCTAGACCTCAAAAAATTCACTGCTCTGAATGTCAAGATTGAAGAACTTGCTGAGCACCAACTTGACCAGTTCTACGAAAAGGGATTCTCTGTTCATCCGTTGGTTTATTTTCAAAATCTAAAAAAGTGTTTTGGCAAATCTGCCAAGTTTATGTTGGCTTATTTGAATTGCCCAGCCTATCTAGCTTATCTTGACGAGGATATTCAGTTTTTGGAAACCAGAATTCAGGCTTTAAAGGAAGGTCCTCAGAAAAAACGTACCAAGGGTCAAATAGCAGATGCAGAGGATAAATTGAGAAGCTACTATAAGTGATTAGAACGATTCAAGTCTTATCAAATCAAGACTGACAAATTACCGCTTTCAGTTTATCTTTTTGTGGATTATGGTTCGGAAATCGTCAGCTTTTATGGGGACAATGATGAACCCTATCTTAATTTCGGTGGAGCGGTTTTGCTTCATTGGGAGATGATAAAATATGCTAAAAGCAAGGCTAAAAAGCGTTCTAACTTTTATGGGACTATTGAAACTGAGGTAGCCAGTTCTGGCAAAGGAAACTTTAATTTTAAGCGTCAGTTTGGCGGACAATTAGAGACGCTTGTTGGCTCAATTGATAAGCCCCTCAATCCCTTCTACGATATTTTTAAAAAGATACTAGGTATGAACTGCACCCCAAAAGTTAGACAGAAAAAATCTAACTTTTGGGGTGTTTTTACTATGAAATTGAGTTATGAAGATAAAGTTCAGATCTATGAACTTAGAAAACAAGGACAAAGCTTCAACCAACTTTCAAAAAGATTTGGTGTGAATGTTTCTGGTCTAAAATACATGATGAGATTGATTGATCGTTACGGAATAGAAATCGTTAAAAAGGGGAAGAATCGTCACTATTTCCCTGAATTAAAACAAGAAATGATTGATGAAGTTCTTCTTGAAGGTCGTTCACAAAGAAGTGTTAGTCTTGATTATGCCCTCCCAAACCAAGGAATGCTTCCAAATTGGCTGGCTCAATACAAGAAAAACGGGTATACTATTGTTGAGAAAACAAGAGGGAGAGTACCTAAAATGGGACGTAAACGAAAGAAAACTTGGGAAGAAATGACAGAACTAGAACGACTTCAAGAGGAGAATGAACGCTTACGGACTGAGGTGGCCTACCTAAAAAAGTTAAAAGAGTTAGAGGAAAGGGACGAAGCCCTAGAGCGAGAAAGGCAGAGACTGTTAGAGAAATGGTTTCAGGAGGATTTCGACTAGATTTACTTCTTGAAACGGCACGTTTAGCTCGCTCGACTTACTATTATCAGTTGAAGCAACTGGATGGGTTTGATAAAGATAAAGAGCTTAAAACCGAAATTCAGGCCATTTATAATGATCATAAAGGAAATTATGGCTATCGCCGAGTTACTCTCGAACTCAGAAATCGTGGTTTTACAGTGAATCATAAGAAAGTTCAACGTCTGATGACGGTCCTTGGTTTAACGGCTCGAATTCGTCGGAAACGAAAGTATTCTTCCTACCAAGGAGAGATTGGCAAGAAAGCAGATAACTTGATTCAACGCCAATTTGAAGCAGCTAAACCAATGGAAAAGTGCTATACGGATGTGACAGAGTTTGCCATTCCAGCAAGCAGTCAGAAACTCTATTTATCGCCTGTTTTAGATGGTTTCAACAGTGAAATCATCGCCTATAATCTTTCTACTTCACCAAATTTAGAACAAGTGAAGACCATGTTGGAACAGGCGTTCACAGAGAAACACTATAAGAATACGATTCTCCATAGTGACCAAGGCTGGCAATACCAACACAATTCTTATCATCGGTTCCTAGAGAGTAAGGGAATTCAGCCATCCATGTCACGTAAGGGAAATAGTCCAGACAATGGCATGATGGAGTCCTTCTTTGGCAGTTTGAAATCGGAAATGTTTTATGGTTACGAAAAGACGTTTAAATCACTTAATCAATTGGAACAAGCTATTGTAAACTATATTGATTATTACAATAACAAACGAATTAAGGTAAAACTAAAAGGACTCAGTCCTGTGCAATACAGAACTAAATCCTTTGGATAAATTAAATGTCTAACTTTTTGGGGGCAGTACAAATAAGGGGATTTTTCTTTTTTGAGATGAACTAGAACCATGAAAAACTTTTATATTTTTTGAAATCAACAAATACAATACTATCAAATAGAAAAATATTGATTACAATTTTGATAACTTTCTTTTTTCTGTTAGTAAAGCTAATGGAGTACAGATAAATACAATACCTCCACCAATGACGAATACATTATCAAAGGCTTGACTAAGTTGTTTGTTTTTTTCTTTAATGATTACTTTAAACGCAGAGGTTAGCTCATCTTTCTGTGCAAGTAATTTAATAGCAGTACCAAGTTCAGTTTGACCATCAGATATAACTTTCAAAGTACCCGCTAATTGAGAAACACTAGAACTTATACTTTCAATTTCATTAATCAATAATTCATTTGCATCATAAATTTTTCTATAGCTATTTCCTTTTTTAGGATTTGGTAAGTTATCAGTTTTCTGTGCAGCTTTTTTTATCTGTTTAATCATGCTATTTTGTTTAGTTGAAATACTTGTGCTATTTTTCGTTGTTTTAAACGTTTTGCTGATCTCTTTTTTTGCCACTTTCTTAACTTGTGTTGATAACACACGCTCATCAATTTGAGTATAAGCTGTTTCTTTAATTTGTACTTTCGCTGTATTGACATTACTATTTAAAATAGTGACTAATAATGCCATACCCACAGCTTGTCCGATATATCTTGAGGCATTAACGATTCCTGATCCAATACCGGTCTTATTCACTGGTAAGTACTTGACAGATGAAGTCACTGCCATAGCCATAAATCCTAATCCTAGTCCAATAATGATATTACAACAAATAATGATACTTTGAGATGTATCGTATTTAATTAAGCTTAGCATAAATAAACCAGCAGATGTAATAATTAAACCAATACTTATTAATAGTCTTGCACTAATTTTTTGATACATCTTAGTTGCTAAGGGCATCCCTATCACAATTGCCAAAGACACAGGAATAATTAAATAGGCAGAATGTAAAGCAGAGTAACCCCGAACATTTTGCAAGAAATAATTCAAAATTAATGATGGAATAATAATTGCAAGCCCAAATACCATGTAGATGATACTTGAAGAAGTAAAAGTATTTTCTTTGAATAAACTCAGCTCAATTATAGGTGACTTTACTTTTCTTTCAACTAAAATAAGGAAAAAGAGACCAACTACACTAATGACAAAACTAGAAATAATAATTTGTGAAGTCCATCCATATTCACGACCTTCCAACAAACCAAAGGTAAGACCTCCTAAAGTACAAGTAAGGAAAATCATTCCTAACCAATCAATATTTTTAGAAATCGTTTGGTCATATGACTCTTTTGTTCCAAATAGTATCATTAAAAATGCCAAAATAGCAATTGGTACATTGATTCCAAAAATCCAATGATATGTTGTCCATTGGATGATTAATCCTCCAATAACTGGTCCACCTGCTGCAGCTAAAGCACTAAACGCTCCCATAATTGCTGTAATACGACTTGTATTTTGTTTACCAAATAAATCGATTCCCATAGGTAAAACAATCGGAGTTAATATGGCTCCTCCAATCCCTTGAAACAAACGAAACACGATTAACATTGATAATGATCCTGCAATCATACATGCAAATGAAAATATTCCGAATATAAGAACCCCCATTAACATAACTAATTTTCTACCATATATATCAGCTAGTTTGGAAACTGTAATGATAAATACAGCCATTGCCAAAACATAGATTGTTGCTACCCAACTGGTATCTGTTAATCCAGTATGTAAGTCTTCCATAATATCAGGCAATGCAATATTTACAATCGTTGCATCTAAAGCGCCCATAAACATTGCTAAAACTAGTCCGATAAATCCTATAATTTTTCTTCCTTTTGTCATTGAGTTTTGATTCCTTTCATTAATCAATATATCTAATAATCAGCGACGCATCATTATTATAATGAATATAAAATGCATAATTGCTTTTATAATTCATACAAATATGATATAAAATAGTATAGCGATTTGACCATAACAAAATTAGACAATTTGTTCAATTAAGGAAAAATGACAAAAAAAAGACAAACAAATAGTGTTACCAATATCAAGGAAGCATTAATAGAACTCTTACTTGAAAAAGAGTATTCAAAAATTACTATTAGCAATATAACTCAAAGAGCTAATATTAGCAGGGGAACATTTTATCAACATTTTCTTGATAAAAACGATCTTGCATACACCATTGGAAGTGAGACTTTACAAAAGTTTTGGAACATTCTATCAAGAGAGAATTTAGAAAAAAAGCATATGCTTTTAGAAGCATTGAAGTGTATAGAGTTAGATTTTAAACATTTTAAAGCAATATCACAAGCACCCCATGTACAATTCAAATCTAAAGTACAACACTTAATAAGTGACATAGTGGATAGTAACCCAATCATAAAAAATAAAATTAAACAAAATACTAAAATCTCTGATAAAATTATTATTGAAGTTTTTTCAGCATCATTTGAAACTATTATTTCTTCATGGATTGATAGTGATTTAGCAGAAAGTCCAGATAAGGTTGTGGATAACATAATAAAAGTTGAACAACTTTTTTGGAAATAGCTGATTATTTAATACCGAGGTATAAAAATTTCTGTTAAGCATAAATACTATACCATCTGTCACCGATTTAATTATTGAAAGTATCAAGGCAATGGTTCTAGTATTAGCTACTCTGATATTTAGAGATCGGAGAATGATAGACTTTTTTTACAATTCTTTCTAAGAATCAAATTCTTTTTAAAGATGCGAAATATAAAGAGATTGATGGATAAGTTTACAACCTTGTCTTTATGTAAAAGCCTCCAATAGTTTTTCATAGTCTGACAAGGAAGAGAATGTTTCATGCTCCGAGTGACAAGATACGGACTTCGTACTCGACACACCTAATCAACTTGAGCTACCTCAAGGGGTACTTTTACACAGCAACCAAGGATCTGTTTACACCTCAAAATCCTACTGTCAAGTTTGTACAGGAAAAGGCTAATGCAGGCCTGGAAGTTCGTGTCATGTTTGATGGAATGAATGAGATGACCACCTTGTCTTACGATTATATCGAGCGACTGCACAAGGTTGGCATTAAAGCTCAGACCTTTTCACCAATCAAGCCTATTCTGTCAACCTATTACAACTACCGAGACCACCGGAAAAACACAGTGATTGATGGTCAGGTCGCTTATACTGGTGGCGTTAATATTGCTGATGAGTATGTCAATAAACGAGAGCGTTTTGGTCATTGGAAGGATACTGCGATTCGATTAGACGGCTCAGCAGTACAAACTCTCAAGGCTCTCTTTTTGGCCATGTGGTCAGTGACTGGAGTTGATGATCCAGCTGATATGGACCGCTATTTACAAGAAAAACCTCAAAAAAGAGAGAGTCAAGGCTTTGTTCTCCCTTATGGTAATTCGCCGCTGACCTATCACAAGGTTGCAGAAAATGTTTATTTACATCTTCTAAATACGTCAACTGATTACGTCCATATTATGACCCCTTATCTGATTTTGGACGATGAACTCGTAAGAGCTATGACCTTTGCGGCCAGACGAGGTGTGAACGTTCGTATCATTATACCAGGGATTTCTGATAAACAGTATGCCTTTGATATTGCTATGACTTACTTTAAAGCCTTGTTGGATGCTGGTGTCCGTATTATCCGCTATACGCCAGGTTTTGTCCACGCTAAAGTTTATGTTTCAGATGCCAAGCAGGCTGTGGTTGGGACCATTAACACGGACTACCGTAGTCTCTATCAAAATTTTGAAAATGGTGTTTATCTCTATAAAAATCTAGAAGTGCTTAAAATTGAACAAGATTTTGAGAAAACCCAGTCTCTTTCAGATGAAGTAACTTTAGAAAGTTTGTCTAAAATGCCTGTGTCTCATCGTCTGGGAGGCTACCTCTTTTCTTTGATAGGACCTTTGATGTAATAAAGGAGTACTCATATGGATGCAAAAATCCTTTTAAAACTGTTAGAAGACCAAGCTGATCCAGCTAAAGTACCACACATGGAAGCCTATATGAAAAATAAATTCAGGTTTCTTGGCGTTCAAAAAACAATTCTCAGAAAGATTGAAAGAGAGTTTTTTAAGCCTTTCATTAAGGATCCAATTGATTGGAATTTCGTGGAAGAGTGTTGGCAGCAACCCTACCGTGAGTTTCAATATATTGCTATGGATTATCTTGACAAAAAGAAGAAGGAGTTTAGACCTGAAGATTTTCCAAAGCTAAAGGAATTGGCCCAAACCAAATCATGGTGGGACAGCATAGATCAATTAGACCGTATTATCGGGGAGATTACTTTTCGCTATCCAGAAACCAAGAATATCATGCGTCAATGGAGTCTGGATGAGGATTTTTGGTTGAGACGTATTGCCATCGACCACCAGCTTATGCGTAAAGAATTGACAGATACAGACCTCTTAGCTGAGGTTATTTGTAATAACTTTGGACAGACTGAGTTTTTCATTAACAAGGCTATCGGTTGGAGCTTGCGTAATTATTCAAAGGTAAATCCTGATTGGGTTCGTGTTTTTATTGATCAACATGCTAGTCAAATGGTCCCTCTTAGCATTAGGGAGGCAAGAAAGTATTTGTAGAAATCAACCGCTTGACACTGTCGCCCATTATGCTAGAATAGAGATATGCGATGAGTCGATTGGCTCTTTAGAGCCTTTTGCGCTGAGGAGGTCTACATTAAATTGTAACGCAGGAGCGGACCTTGAGTAGTTGTGTGAACCTGCTACTCTCATCGAAAGATGCCTCTTATCCCTTACTATTTGGTAGGGGATTTTTCTGTTATTCTTGCTCTTTTAACCCTTTTCAACTGGGCTTAAACGTAGTATAATAGATTCATTAAACTAAATTGATAGAAAATTCCGAAAGAGGTTTTACTATGGGATACACAGTTGCTGTTGTCGGTGCTACAGGTGCCGTTGGTGCTCAAATGATCAAAATGTTGGAAGAATCAAGTCTTCCAATCGATAACATTCGCTACCTTGCGTCTGCACGTTCTGCAGGGAAAGTCTTGCAATTTAAAGGTCAAAATGTGACCATCGAAGAAACGACAGAGGACGCTTTTGAGGGTGTTGATATTGCACTCTTCTCAGCTGGTGGATCTACCTCAGCTAAATATGCGCCATATGCAATCAAAGCTGGTGCAGTAGTCGTTGATAATACATCTTACTTCCGTCAAAACCCAGATGTACCTTTGGTTGTACCTGAGGTCAATGCACATGCGCTTGATGCCCACAACGGTATTATCGCCTGCCCTAACTGTTCAACCATTCAAATGATGGTTGCCCTTGAACCAGTTCGCCAAAAATGGGGCTTGGACCGTGTCATCGTGTCAACTTATCAAGCTGTTTCAGGTGCGGGTATGGGAGCTATTCTTGAGACACAACGTGAGTTGAAAGAAGTTTTGAATGATGGCGTTAATCCACGTGATGTCAAAGCCGAAATCTTGCCATGTGGTGGCGATAAGAAACACTTCCCAATCGCCTTCAACGCTTTGGCTCAAATCGACGTCTTCACCGAAAATGACTATACTTACGAAGAAATGAAGATGACAAACGAAACTAAGAAAATCATGGAAGACGATAGCATTGCCGTATCAGCAACATGTGTGCGTATTCCAGTCTTGTCAGCTCACTCAGAGTCAGTATACATTGAAACAAAAGAAGTAGCACCAATTGATGAAGTGAAAGCTGCTATTGCAGCATTCCCAGGTGCTGTCCTTGAAGATGACGTTGCTAACCAAGTCTACCCACAAGCAGTTAATGCTGTTGGCTCACGTGATACCTTTGTTGGACGTATCCGTAAAGACTTGGATGCTGAAAAAGGTATCCACATGTGGGTTGTTTCAGATAACCTCCTCAAAGGTGCTGCTTGGAACTCAGTCCAAATCGCAGAAACCCTTCACGAACGTGGTTTGGTTCACCCGACATCAGAATTGAAATTTGAATTGAAATAGGGCGTAAAACAGAAATCGGTAACTCGAAGAGTTTGATTTCTGTTTTACCCCCGCACAGTTGATTAGGAAGTACGAATGTTGTAAACATGAGTAGTTCCAATCAACCACTGCGTCATGATTCAGGATTAGTAAGGTTTTAGTATTGTATTTTAATACTAACGTAAGGCTGATTTCAAAAAAACAGGGAGACATTTCTCTCTGTTTTTTGTGTGAATCATCACAAATAAGAAACAATGTCACGTCACGTTTTCAGAAAATTATCAACTTATCTGTCTGTCTGGTCAAAATTATGGTAAAATAGAAAGGATTAGAAAACGGTTGAAGGAGAATAATATGTCAATTGATCAATTAAGAGATGTTAGACTGATTACAGCACTTATTACGCCTTTCCATGAAGATGGCTCTATTAATTACGATGCTCTTCCAGGATTGATTGAGCACCTTTTGGCTCACCATACGGAAGCCCTTCTTTTGGCAGGGACAACGGCTGAAAGTCCAACACTCACTCATGATGAAGAGTTGGAACTCTTTGCAGAGGTTCAAAAGATTGTCAATGGTCGTGTGCCACTAATTGCTGGTGTTGGGACCAATGATACCCGTGATTCCATTGAGTTTGCTAAAGAAGTTGCCAAATTTGGTGGTTTCGCAGCGGGTTTGGCTATCGTGCCATACTACAACAAGCCATCACAAGAAGGTATGTACCAACATTTCAAAGCTATTGCAGATGCTTCTGAATTGCCAATTATCATCTACAACATCCCTGGTCGTGTTGTTGTCGAAATGGCTCCAGATACTATGCTTCGTTTAGCTGAACATCCAAATATTATCGGTGTTAAAGAATGTACTAGCCTTGCCAATATGGCTTACCTTATTGAACATAAACCGAAAGACTTTCTGGTTTATACCGGTGAAGATGGTGATGCCTTCCATGCGATGAACCTTGGAGCTAATGGTGTTATCTCAGTAGCCTCTCATACAAATGGTGATGAGATGCATGCCATGCTAGAAGCTATTGAAAATAGTGACCTCAAGACGGCATCAACTATCCAACGTAAATTCATTCCTAAAGTTAATGCTCTCTTCTCAGTACCGAGTCCTGCACCTGTCAAGGCTGTTCTCAACCATCTTGGTTTCGAAGTTGGACCACTTCGTTTGCCATTGGTTGCATGTACTTCAGAAGAAGCTAAACGTATCATTAAGGTTGTCCTTGAAGAAGATGTCGAAGCAACACGTGAAACCGTTACAGGTGTCGTTCGTCCAGATTATTAAGAAAGTGGAGTTGAGTATTATGCTCAGCTTTTTTTAGTGCAATAGGTTAATTCTCACTAAATCAGCAGATATAGACTTTAAAAGCAGTTTTCCATCATGAAAATCTGCTTTTTTTGATATAATTGTAGTTAGTGTGTTTAAATAGAAAGGAAGTTTAATGAATCAACTTGAACAAAAACTTAAGCAGGATTTTGGTATTGTTTTTAACCAAAAGGACCTCTTAGAGACTGCATTTACACATACCTCATATGCCAATGAGCACCGCCTCCTAAACATTTCACATAATGAACGTTTGGAATTTTTAGGAGACGCGGCTCTGCAATTAGTCATTTCTGTTTATCTTTATAATCGCTACCCTAACAAACCAGAGGGGGAAATGTCTAAGATGCGTAGTACTATCGTTCGTGAAGAGAGCTTAGCCGGATTTACGAAGGCTTGCGGTTTCGAGCAGTATATTCGTCTTGGTAAAGGTGAAGAAAAATCTGGTGGCCGTGAACGTGCTACTATTCTCGGCGACCTCTGGGAGGCCTTCCTTGGAGCTCTTTATCTGGATCAAGGTTTGCCTGCTGTTGAGAAATTTTTGAATCAGGTCATGATTCCTCAGGTTGAAAAGGGAAACTTTGACCGAGTAACAGACTATAAGACGGCGCTTCAAGAGCGTCTTCAGGTCAATGGTACGGTTGATATCACTTATACTGTGATTGAAGAGTCTGGACCTGCTCATGCTAAGAAATTTACTATGCAGGTAGCTGTTGACGGTAAGGAACTCAGTACTGGTATCGGAAAATCTAAGAAATTAGCTGAACAGGCTGCAGCGAAGTCTGCCCTTGAACAACTAGGTAATTAAACATGTATTTGAAATCAATTGAAATGCAGGGCTTTAAGTCCTTTGCGGATAAGACGCAGGTCGTCTTTGACAAAGGAGTAACAGCCGTTGTAGGTCCAAATGGATCAGGAAAATCAAATATTACAGAGAGTCTGCGTTGGGCTTTAGGAGAATCATCTGCAAAAAGTTTACGTGGGGGCAAGATGCCAGATGTTATTTTCGCAGGCACAGAGGTCCGTAAAGCTCTTAACTATGCGGAAGTAGCGGTCACTCTTGATAACAGTGATGGCTTTATCGCTGATGCTGGTGAATCTATTCGTGTGGAGCGTCATATTTATCGAAATGGTGACAATGATTACCTGATTGACGGTCGTAAGGTTCGTCTGCGTGATATTCATGACCTATTCATGGATACTGGTCTTGGACGTGATTCTTTTTCGATTATCTCTCAAGGTCGTGTTGAGGCTATTTTTAATGCCAAGCCAGAGGAACGCCGTGCTATTTTCGAAGAGGCTGCTGGTGTTCTCAAATATAAGACACGTAAGAAAGAGACAGAAAGTAAGCTCAATCAAACTCAGGGAAATCTTGATCGTTTGGAAGACATTATCTTTGAGCTGGTTGGTCAGGTTAAGCCACTTGAAAAACAAGCAGCGACAGCTAAACGTTACTTGGAATTAGATAAAGAGCGTAAACAGACTCAACTTAATCTTTTGGTTCACGATATTGAAGTTGGTAAATCAGACTTGACCCAAGCACAAAAAGACTTGGCGGAGGTTAAGGACAAATTAGCCAGCTATTATGAGGAACGACATCGTTTAGAGACTGAGAACCAAGAACTCAAGCAAAAACGCCATCAAATTTCAGATCAAATTTCTTCTGACCAACAAACCTTAGTGGATGTCACACGTCTCATTAGCGACTTTGAGCGTCAAATTGATCTTTATACTATGGAAAATCAGCAGCGTTCTAAGAAGAAGGAAGAGACTGAAGCTCGCCTTAGTGAGTTAGAAAGTTTGAAAGAAGACGCACAGGCTTCCCTTGATAGAGTCGACCAACGTCAAATTAAATTAATTTGTGAGCTGGAAACCATTTCCCAAAATCTAGCTACTATTCAAACAGAGTTAGAGCAATTTTCGGAAGATCCAGATACACTTATTGAACGTTTGCGTGAAGACTATGTCAGTCTTATGCAGGAGGAAGCCAAAGTTTCCAATAGTTTGACTCAGGTGAATCATGACTTGGACAGTCAGTCCCAAGCACTGGAGGTCCAAGCTGAAGAATATAAGCAGGCTCAGTCTGACTTGTTAACGGCTCAAGAAGTTGCCAGCCAAGCCCAAAAAGCTTATCAAGTAGCTCAAGCAAGTCTTCAAAATCTCTTAGCTACCTACAAAGAAAAGGCTCAGTCTTATCAAGTTATCGACAAAGACTACCAAGAGGCTCAAAAGAAAATGTTTGACCTCATGGATCATCTTAAAAGCAAAGATGCTCGACGTCAAAGCTTGGAGTCAATTCTGAAGAATCATAGTCATTTCTATGCAGGGGTTAAAGCTGTCCTTCAAAACGCCCAATCAATCCAAGGGATTATTGGAGCTGTCAGTGAACACTTGACCTTTGATACTGAGTATCAAATGGCGCTTGAAATAGCCCTAGGTGCGAGTGGCCAAAATATTATTGTCGAGGATGAAACTGCTGCTAAACGTTCAATTGACTATTTAAAACGCCATCGTCAGGGACGTGCGACTTTCTTGCCCTTAACAACCATCAAACCACGTCAACTTAATGGACAGTTTGCTCAAAGTCTTTCGAGTGCACCTGGCTTTATTGGAATGGCTTCCGATTTGGTAACTTATGAGGAACGTTTGTCCAATATTTTCCAAAACCTCCTAGGAGTAACGGCAATCTTTGATACCATCGACAATGCCAATAAGGCTGCTCGAGCTGTACGATTCCAAGTGCGTATGGTGACACTTGATGGCTCTGAAATTCGTCCTGGTGGTGCTTTTGCCGGTGGTGCCAATAAACAAAATAACAATCTCTTTATCAAGCCTGAATTGGATGCACTGACTGCTGAGATAAGTAAGATTAAGGATCAATTGAGTGATAGTGAAGCTAAAGTTGAAGACCTTAAGACCAAACGTAAGGGGCTCCAAACAGAGTTAGAGGATCTCAAGTCAGAAGGAGAAAATGCTCGTCTAGAGGAGCAAAAACTGGACTTGGAACATCAACAAGCTTTGACAGAAGTTGAGAAAAGTCAAACATTAGTGGACAGCTTCAAACAGGATGCTCAGGGTTCTGAAGACTTGAATCTTCAAGATAAGGCCGAGCGTCTGAAAGCAGAGTTAACCCAAATGCAATCAAAACGTGAGGCAATCAACGATCGAATTGAGGCTATCAAGGAAGATAAGAATGCGCTTGGCCAACAAAAACAAGGTCTCTTAGACAAACAATCTGAACTTCAGCTAAAGGAACGGGACTTACAAGCGGAATTGCGCTTTGCTAAGACAGAAACAAATCGTCTTCAAGCCGATTTGTCTGAGTTAGTTAAGGAATCAGATAGTCTCTTAGAACTCCTCAATATCCAAGTTGACCAGAATCAATCTGACCGCAAACCGCATCTGAAAGCGCAACGTGATGAAGCTGTCCAACGTAAGGATGATTTGGAGCAGGCCCTTGTGCGTGCCAAGATTCAAGTGCAAGACTATGAAGGTCAGTTGGAAGACTTGGAGGAACGCTTGGCTAAAGCGGGTAATCGCAATGAGGATTTGATTCGTCAACAAACTCGCTTGGAAGAAGGTGAGCGTCAGATCAGTCAATCGCTTCGGAAGTTTGCGACTCAGTTAGCTGAAGATTATCAGATGACGCTTGAAGTGGCAAAGGGGCAAACGCAAGCTCTTGAAAATGTGGAACAGGTTCGTCAGAACTTACAGGGACTTGAACGTTCGATTAAGTCTTTGGGACCAGTCAATCTTGATGCGATTGACCAGTTTGAAGAAGTCAAGCAACGTTTGGACTTCTTGAACGGTCAGAAAGATGATTTACTTGAAGCCAAGAGTCTCCTTCTAAGTACCATTAACGACATGGATGGAGAAGTAAAATCACGTTTTAAAGCGACATTTGAGGCTATCCGTGAGAGCTTTAAACAGACTTTCACCCAGATGTTTGGAGGTGGTTCGTCAGATTTGATTTTGACCTCTGACAACCTTCTGGAAGCTGGGGTAGAGATTTCTGTTCAACCTCCAGGTAAGAAAATTCAATCACTTAACCTTATGTCAGGGGGGGAGAAGGCCTTGTCCGCTCTAGCATTGCTCTTTGCCATCATTCGTGTTAAGACGATTCCATTTGTTATCTTGGATGAAGTAGAGGCAGCCCTTGATGAAGCCAATGTAAAACGTTTCGGTGACTACCTCAATCGCTTTGATAAATCTAGCCAGTTTATCGTAGTTACCCACCGCAAGGGAACCATGTCTGCGGCTGATTCAATTTATGGGGTGACTATGCAGGAATCTGGGGTTTCAAAAATTGTTTCAGTCAAATTGAAAGATCTTGATTTAGACTAAAAATAGATTATATTTTCATGAAAGGTAGTTGATAGTTTTATCACTATCTTTTTTTACAGTCTCAAAAAATTTGCTTAGACTATCAGAAAAAAATTAAGTTGACGCTTTCAAATAACGCAATCGATTGCGCAAAAGAGCATCACTTAACCTATGATTATGATTACAGGATTTATGAGAACAAGGTCGACTTGTCTTTTTTGGGGGCTATGTTACAATAATGAGGGAATGTCATATGGGGATATGGTGTTTTTCAAAGTTAGTTATAGAGTATGTGTTAAGATTTGAGTTTCTGGACACATGTTAGACTTTGCATGCACAGGTTAAGAAGTCTTCCGTTGAGAATATCTAGACTTAAAGGCCTGAATTTTTTCTCCTCTTGAAAGCTTTATATTTTTTTGGTAAAATTGATGGTAATTGAATAGAAGTCGTAGAGACTAGTAACCTTATGGAAATTGACAGGGATTGGAGGCCATGGACTGGAAGCCTCCTCAAGGGAAGTTTGGCGAATTCACTCATGAAAACAACGACTGACGAATCAAGGTCTGGGAAACCAGATAAAAAACGGATGGTACCGCGTGTCAACGCTCCGGGTTGGAGTTTTGGCATGTGGTTTTTTGTTTGCGATTCGAAATTGTCACATCAGAAAGGAATCTCATGGATTTACAAACACAATTGCAAGAGTTGAAAACCTCAACGCAGGCTAAATTGGCTGAAATGCGTGGTGAACACTCTAAGGAATTACAAGAATTGCGTGTTGCAGTTTTAGGTAAAAAGGGCTCTTTGACGGACCTTTTGAAGGGACTTAAAGACCTTCCTAATGAAGAACGCCCTAAAGTTGGTAAAATGGTTAACGAAGTTCGTGACGTTTTGACTGCAGCTTTTGACGAGGCAGCTAAAATTGTTGAAGCAGCTAAAATTCAAGCCCAACTTGACTCTGAAAGTCTTGACGTAACCCTTCCAGGTCGCCAAGTCAAACTTGGTAACCGTCATATTCTTAGTCAAACAGCTGAAGAAATTGAAGACATTTTCTTGGGTATGGGCTTCCAAGTCGTTGACGGTTTTGAAGTTGAAACAGATTACTACAACTTTGAACGCATGAACTTGCCTAAGGACCACCCAGCACGTGATATGCAAGATACTTTCTACATTACCGAAGAAATCCTGCTTCGTACACATACAAGTCCTGTCCAAGCTCGTACGCTTGATAAACATGATTTTTCTAAGGGTCCACTTAAAATGATTTCACCAGGACGTGTTTTCCGTCGTGATACAGATGATGCGACCCACAGTCACCAGTTCCACCAAATCGAAGGTTTGGTTGTTGGTAAGAACATTTCAATGGGTGATCTTAAAGGAACACTTGAAATAATTATTCAAAAAATGTTTGGTGCAGAGCGTCAAATCCGTTTGCGTCCTTCATATTTCCCATTTACTGAACCTTCGGTTGAGGTTGACGTGTCATGCTTCAAGTGTGGTGGTAAAGGATGTAACGTATGTAAGAAGACAGGATGGATTGAAATCCTTGGTGCTGGTATGGTTCACCCACAAGTGCTAGAGATGTCAGGTGTTGATTCTGAAGAATATTCAGGATTTGCCTTTGGTCTTGGTCAAGAACGTATTGCCATGCTCCGTTATGGTATCAACGACATCCGTGGTTTCTACCAAGGCGATGTTCGTTTCTCAGAACAGTTTAAATAAGGTTTAGGAGGTTGTCATGACAGTTGCCATTCGTAAGGTTCCTCCAGAAGAAGTAGCAGAATTAGAAGTTATCTCGGAAGATACTTTTAGGGAGACATTTGCTCATGATAATACTGAATCCCAATTGCAAAGTTACTTTGATACCGCACTTTCTGAGGAAGTGCTCCTCGATGAGATTACTCACAAAGAATCGCGTTACTTTTTCATTCTGGTTAATGGTGAAAAGGCAGGTTTTCTAAAGACTAATGTCGGACTGCCCAAATAGAGCAGCATCTGGATAATGCCTTTGAAATTCAGCGTATTTATATCAGTCAGGCCTTTCAAGGTATGGGCTTAGGAAAGCAACTCTTTGAATTTGCTTTGCAAGAAGCTAGCGACCTAGGCTGTGAGTGGGCTTGGTTAGGTGTTTGGGAAGGGAATTTCAAGGCACAGATTTTTTACGATAAATATGGCTTTGAAAAAGTTGCAGAACACGATTTTCCGGTCGGTAATGGTAAAGTGGACTGCGATTGGTTGCTAAAATTGAAACTATAAACCTATTATTAAGTTGATAGAGAGGATTGAATAAGACCATATAACTCATAGGTTTGTCTTCCTCATATATCAAATACACATATTCCTAAATTACAGAAAGGATTTGAAACCGCCCTAAGTTCTGGGCAAAAAAGATAAAGCCATCTAGTTGCTAATGCACCGACGATGCCTTTCCTATTTTTGCTGAGAGCTCTTAACGGGCTTGGTATCATAATTATGCTAGTTAGTTATAAATGGTTAAAAGAGTTGGTTGATGTGGATGTTACCACTGCCGAACTCGCTGAAAAAATGTCGACGACAGGTATTGAGGTGGAAGGTGTTGAAACACCTGCTGAAGGCTTGTCAAAATTGGTTGTTGGTCACGTCTTATCATGTGAAGATGTGCCTGAAACACACTTGCACTTATGTCAAGTAGATACAGGAGATGCTGAAGGTCCACGTCAAATTGTGTGTGGTGCTCCAAATGTTACTGCTGGAATCAAGGTAATTGTTGCCATTCCTGGTGCTCGTATTGCTGATAATTACAAGATTAAAAAAGGCAAGATTCGTGGCATGGAGTCTCTCGGTATGATCTGTTCTTTGGCTGAACTTGGACTTTCAGATAGCATTATTCCTAAAGAATTTGCTGATGGTATCCAAATTTTGCCAGAGGATGCTGTTCCAGGAGATAGCATTTTCCCATATCTCGACCTTGATGACGAAATTATCGAATTGTCAATCACACCTAACCGTGCCGATGCCCTTTCTATGCGTGGTGTCGCTCATGAAGTCGCTGCAATCTACGGAAAATCTGTTCACTTCCCAGAAAAAACAGTCTCAGAAGATAGCAAATCAGCTTCTGATAAGATTTCTGTAGCTATCGAAAGCGATAAGGTGGCTACTTATGCTAGCCGTGTGGTTGAGAATGTCACGGTTCAACCAAGTCCACAATGGTTGCAAAACCTTCTCATGAATGCTGGTATCCGTCCAATCAACAATGTGGTAGACGTGACAAACTATGTTCTTTTATATTTTGGACAACCAATGCATGCCTTCGATTTGGATAAATTTGAAGACTCACGTATCGTTGCCCGTGATGCTCGTGATGGAGAGAAATTGGACACTCTTGATGGTGAAGAACGTGAATTGACTGCTGAAGATATTGTTATCACAGTAGCTGATAAACCGGTAGCTCTTGCAGGTGTTATGGGTGGCGCTTTAACTGAAATTGACAACAATTCTAAAAACATTGTTCTCGAAGCTGCTGTTTTTGATGGCAAATCTGTTCGTAAGACAAGCAGTCGTCTCAACCTTCGTTCAGAATCGTCATCACGCTTTGAAAAAGGTGTTAATAACGATACTGTCCTTGAAGCCCTTGATTTTGCAGCAGCTATGTTGCAAGAATTGGCAAATGGTACTGTTCTTGCAGGCCGTGTTCAAGCAGGTTCAGTGGACACAGAACCAGTTCAAGTTTCTACAAGTCTTGACTATGTAAATGTTCGTCTTGGAACTGAATTGACGTTCGCAGATATTGAAGATGTCTTTGCCAAACTTGGCTTTGGTCTTTCAGGGGATGCTGAAAAATTCACAGTATCTGTACCACGTCGTCGTTGGGACATTGCAATCCAAGCTGACTTGGTCGAAGAAATTGCTCGAATCTATGGTTATGATAAATTACCTACTACACTTCCAGAAGCAGCTGGAACAGCCGGTGAATTGACTGAAACACAAGCACTTCGCCGTAAGGTTCGTACCATTGCTGAAGGAGCTGGCTTGACTGAGATTATTTCATACGCTTTGACAACACCTGAAAAAGCCGTAGAATTTGCTGCGACACCAAGTAACTTGACTGAGTTGATGTGGCCAATGACTGTTGATCGCTCAGCTCTACGTCAAAACATGGTTTCTGGTATGCTTGATACCGTTGCTTACAATGTTAACCGTAAGAATAGCAACGTAGCCATCTACGAAATCGGTAAAGTCTTTGAGCAAAAAGGTAATCCAAAAGAAGATTTGCCAAACGAAATCAATACCTTCGCCTTTGCCATTTCTGGTCTTGTTGTAGAAAAAGATTTCCAAACCAAAGCAACTCCAGTTGATTTCTTCTATGCCAAAGGTATCTTGGAAGCTCTCTTCGATAAGCTTAACCTTACTGTTGACTTTGTAGTGACAAAAGACCTAGCAAGTATGCACCCAGGTCGTACAGCAACCATTGTACTTGCTGGTCAAACCATTGGTTTCCTTGGTCAAGTACACCCGCAAACCGCTAAAAACTACGGTATTCCAGAAACTTATGTGGCTGAAATTAATCTCAACGCTGTAGAAGCTGCCTTGCAACCAGATCAACCATTTGTTGAAATCACAAAATTCCCTGCAGTATCACGTGATATCGCCCTTCTTCTCAAGGCAGAAATCACTCATCAAGAAGTTCTTGATGCTATTAACTCAGCAGGTGTAAAACGCTTGGTTGCGGTTAAACTCTTTGACGTTTATGCAGGTGAAAAACTTGGTGCAGGAATGAAATCAATGGCCTATAGCCTTACCTTCCAAAATCCAAATGATAACCTTACAGACGAAGAAGTTGCCAAATACATGGAAAAAATTACTAAAGCTCTCACTGAAAAAGTTAAAGCAGAAGTACGTTAATAGTTAGAAAATCCATCTGAGAAGATGGATTTTTAAGTGACTAGACGATATTACAAAAAGGAGATAATTTGTTTTTAGAGTTCTTTGACGGGGTATGGGGACATTACACGTTTGAATCTGATAAAGTCAATGTACTTATTGATGGCTTACCCAGTTTTGCTTATTCCTTGGGGCAATTAACATTTTTAGTGCTAGTCTATAGGTTACTCGTTCATCAGTATGTTAAGAAGTTTTTAACCATGTCACCTCAAGATATCTGGGCTTGGCATAAAGAAAAGTTTTGTCAAAGTAAATTATCTTTCATTGTCATCCCGATAGTTTATTTGTTTATTTTCGGAATGACCTATGTTTTGGTTGAGGATGTTTTAGCTACCGTCACTATTTACAAAGATTATGGAGGACCCATAGCTAAAACCATTGATGGCAAAGTTGAACAAATAGATATTAGTCATGTTGGCTCAAAAACGAGTAGTGCTAGAATTAATGCTCACTTTGTAAGCTCTGATGGGCAGGTATATGACATTCACCTGATAAATGGTGACAAAAGAATAGCTAACAGTATTAGGCAAAATAAATCAATGTCTTTTCCCGCAACACTTTCCTTTGATAAACATGGCAAGTCACTCTATATTTCTAAATTCTGGGAGTAGGTAGTTAGAAGAGGTCTTTCAGTGATTTGCACTTGACAAATATGTAAATTCTCTGCATAATAAAAGAAAAAACTTGAAAAGAGGGTAGCCATGCAAATTATTAAACGTAATGGTCAAGTTGCTGAATTTGATCCTGATAAAATCTACCAAGCCATCTTAAAAGCAGCCCAGACTGTGTATGTTATTGATGATATTTGGCGCCAAAACCTAGCTCAAGTGACTCGTAAAGTAGTGCTTGATCTTCAAGACGCCCAAGTGGAACGCCCAACCATTAACATGATTCAGTCATTGGTTGAAAATCGTCTTATGGAAGCTGGTTTTATCAATATTGCTGAACATTACATTTCCTATCGCTTACAACGTGATTTGGAGCGTAACGGTTATGGAGACAAGGTAATTGTCCACCTTCGCTTTGAACAGACTAAATAAACAAAAGCCATCGTTTGATGGCTTTTTGTGTGAACTAGTTTTCAGTCTATCGTTTGTAAAAGTTTTAAAAAAGTTTTCAATTCTTCGTGACCTATTTGCAGAAAGGTATCAGATGTAGGGCTAATAAAGGAAGACTCTAAGAAACGCATCTGTGTTTGAGCTTTAAATTTTTCTAAAGAAAGCCCTTTAGGAAGCTGCCAAGTGATATGTCTAGGAGAAATTTGGTAGGGTAAAGTCACATTAGCTCGTTCAATAGTTTCTTGACTTCTAGCCATGGTTTCTTGAAAAAGATCACGCAGTTTTTTTATATTTTTTTGGAACATGCCGTTATCTAGGTAGACTGAGAGGGCCTTTTGCATAATAAGATTGGTATCATAGTCAATAAGTCCTTTGTGAGCCAAAAAGGTAGCTCTGAGATTTTGTGGTAGGACAACACTCCCCAAACGTAACCCAGGGAAAAGTGCCATGGAAAATGATTTGATATAAATAATGCGGTCGTGGGTATCATAGTAGTGAATCGGAAGATTTTTACTGTCACTAAAGTCCCCCATATAGTCATCCTCAACGATATAAACATTATACTGACTGGCTAGTTGAGCTAGCTTTTCCTTTTCTTTGGCAGTATAGCTCAAACCTAGAGGATTGGAATAACGGCTAATGGTATAGAAGAACTTAATTTGGCCAGATTTAAAGTACTTTTCAAGGAGGTCAAGATCTAATCCATCAAATCCACGGTTTATGGTTTCATAGGTCAATTTTTGACGGTTAACCAGTTGGTTCATACGGTGGTAGGTAGGCTGTTCCAAGAGAATTTTATGACCACCATTGCCAAAATCCATCTGTGAGAGGATGTAAAGGGCTTGCTGACTTCCTGAAGTGATGACAATTTGATCCGCATTCACATAAATATCATCAGCTGCTAGTCGATTTTTTAACGCTTCAACCAGTTCTTTGAGTCCAGCCTGTTCATGGTAGTAATTGAAGAGATAGTCTTGATGGCCAGCCAAACTTTCATCTAGGCAAAGGTGAAAGTCTTCGTAGGCCAACTGATTATAGTCATTAAGATTGAGAAGGACTTTGTCACTTGAATCGGAGCGTCCCTCAAGAACATAGTAGCCACTTTTGGGGACAGCGTAAATATAGTTTTGATATCTAAGCTCCAAGAGGGCTCTTTGGGCAGTATCCTTACTACAGGAGTAAGACTGGCTAAGTTGACGAATGGAAGGTAACTTGCTCCCTTTTTCCAAACTACCATTTTGGATATCGTTCTTAATGCTTTCTAAAATATCTTGATAAATACTCATAACTGACCCCTTACAGATTTTTCCTTATTGTACCTTAGATATAGGCTTTAGGCAAGGTTACTGGGAAAATTTGACAAGATTATTAGATTTTGACATAATAAAAAGGCTGTAAGGAAATATTAACTCCCCTTCAAAACAAGTTTAAGGAGATTATAAAAATGACTTTTAAGAAAATTCTAGGCCTTGTTGCCTTGGCCTGTTTGACCATCATTGGCTTGTCGGCTTGTTCGACAGAAAAGGAGCCTACATGGACTTACGATAAAAACAAATTGTTATTTACTGGCCAAGATGCTAGTGTACAAGTTCTTTCTGCCAAGAAAATCGAATCACCTGAAGGACAAAAGGCTGTCCGTGTACACTATAAACTTAGCAACACAAGTAAAGAAACCATGAATGCCTACACTCTATTGATGAAGGTAGTTCTTGATGTTAAACAAGAAGATAAGGAAGTGAAGGTCGCTACAATGGTCTTTTCTCAAGATGATGACAGAGATAAGATTGCTAATAAGACCGAGATTGCTCCTAAGGAAGTCAAAGAAATTGTTGTTGACTATACCGTTACTGACTTTGATCATGACTTAACTATTGATTTCTCAGACTATGGTACGGAGGCAAATGCAACGGCCAAGGTATCATTACGAAATCTAGAAAAAGCACCAGTCAAATACTTCGATAAAAAAGATAAATAAAATGAGTCACTAAACGCTTGTGTGGTGATTTTTTTGATGAATGGAATTCTGTACCCGTACAGATTCTAAAAAGCCCTCTTGTATAATCGTCAGAATTTTCATAAACTTGAATTATATTTATTAATCAAGGAGTTTTAGGTATGTCAACAAAACGCTTAACCCTTTCGGCCTTTTTTATGGCACTTGTCATTATTTTGAGCTCGAGTCTCTTATCTATTCCCGTTTCAGGAGGTCATTTCTATTTTAACGGTATCGTTATTTTCTTGGTTGGTTTGATTTTTCCTCCGACGGAAGCTGTCATTATAGCAGGGGTGGGTTCCTTTATTGGTGACTTTCTCTTTTACCCTATTCCAATGTGGGTAACCTTAGTAACTCATAGTCTTCAAGTCCTTGCAATTGCACTTATTGTTGGCAGACGTTTAGGCAAATTGTCTAAATCAAGAGCCATTTTAGGTCTTTTGCTCGGAGCTCTCATTGATTTGGTGGGTTACGGATTGGGTCGTGCCTTTGTCTATGGTACACCAGCTGTTGCAATCATGAAACTTCCTTTTGATATTGTGGCAGCCATAATCGGTCTTGGACTAGCCTGTTACATTTATTTCCATACGGGCTTTGTTAAACAATTTAAAAAAGTTTGGGAAGGGAACTAGATGACGACTCTTATAGTTGCTAATGATTTGGTTGGTTTGGGGAAGGTCGCCTTAACCAGTAGTCTCCCCATCATGTCGTCCTGTCAGATAGAAGTTCTTCCTTTACCTACGGTTCTTTTGTCCTCACATACCGGCGAGTTTGAGCATATCTATATACGAGATCTTAGAGAGGACATGAAAGGTTTTTGCCAGCATTGGAAGCAGTTGGACTTTAAAGTGGATGGCTTGGTTAGTGGTTATTTCAAGTCAATAGAGGAGCTAGATTTAGTTGCTCAATTGGCTGAAGAGAAGCAAATACCTTTATTTGTCGATCCCATAATGGGAGATAATGGCCATCTCTATCAGGGGTTTGACAAGACTTATGTGGAAGCTATGAAAAACTTTTGTCAGCATGCAGACGTGATTATCCCTAATTTGACAGAAGCCTCTCTTCTGACTGGGTATCCTTATTCGGAAGGAGTCACGGATAAAGCTACTATCGAAAAACTTTTACGGGCTTTAAGCAAACTTGGCCTCCAAAAGGTCTTTTTGACAGGAGTCTCATTTGAGGAAGGAAAAATTGGATTAGCTTATTTTGATAAAGAAAATGAGCAAACGACCTACTTCATGCGCCCTAGTTATTCGGCACATTTTTATGGGAGTGGTGACATCCTAACTGCTATCTTATCGTCAGGATATTTTCACCACCTAGATTTGCTTGAAGTCTGTGACTTAGCATTGAATTTCATGGATAGGGTGCTTTTATCGACCATGTCCAGTGGTCGCCCTGTAAAATATGGACTCTGCTATGAGTCCCACATAGGCTATTTATTTAATGGATTTGAAAAATTATTGGAGGAAGCAAATGGTAAATGATAAAATTCGTGAATTGGTCGAACTCGGTTTGTATGCTGCTTTAATTATTGTGAGTGTGCAGTTTATTCGTATTCCCTTTGGGCCTCAATTTGTCCATTTGGGAAATGCCCTAGTTGTGATTGCTGTTTTGATTTTTGGTTCAAAAAAAGGTGCCCTTGTAGCAACAGTAGGATTAGGGCTGTTTGATATTCTCAATGGTTATGCTGCTGAGGTTTGGATAACGATTTTAGAATCTCTGATTGTCTGTTATGTCCTTCATCTCGTTTTTGAGAAAGCCCTCAAGTCAAATGATAAAAAGAGTTATATTATCCTCATTGGGGTGATAGCTGCAGTAACGAAAATCATTCTTAATTTTGTCAAATATACAATTATAAACATTGTCGTCGCATCTCTACCTTTAAAAGTTGCAATGTTGGCTTCAGTGGTTAAGATTGGTGGGACTTTTGGGACATCAGTTGTTACAATCATTGCAGTCCCTCTTTTATATCCTGTCTTCAAACGCATTTTGAAAAAAGACTAAAGATTGAGCAGGTTGGTCCTGCTTTTTCTTTGCTTTTTAGATGATTTATGGTCCAAATTTATCTTAAAAATGGTAAAATGGTTAAGTTAATGTCAAGAAAGGAAGGGACTAAATCTTGGTTTAGTCCATAGGTCATATGTCTATTTTAGAAGTCAAAAATCTTAGTCACGGATTTGGTGACCGTGCTATTTTTGAAAATGTCTCTTTTCGTTTGCTTAAAGGAGAACATATTGGTTTAGTCGGTGCCAATGGTGAAGGAAAATCAACATTCATGTCTATCGTTACTGGAAAATTGGAACCTGATGAAGGTAAGGTGGAATGGTCTAAGTACGTGACAGCGGGTTATTTGGATCAGCATGCTGTCCTTGAGAAGGGAATGACCGTTCGTGATGTTCTTCGGACGGCTTTTGATGAGCTCTTTAAAACCGAGGAACGAATCAATGAAATTTACATGTCTATGGCTGAAGAAGGAGCTGACGTTGATGCTCTAATGGAAGAAGTGGGTGAGCTCCAAGATCGCTTGGAAACTCGTGATTTCTATATTCTAGATGCTAAGATAGATGAGGTTGCTCGTGCCCTTGGTGTCATGGATTTTGGTATGGATACAGATGTGACGGACCTTTCAGGTGGTCAACGTACGAAAATCCTCTTGGCTAAGTTATTGCTTGAAAAACCAGACATCTTGTTGCTTGATGAACCAACTAACTATCTGGATGCTGAACATATTGCTTGGCTTAAACGCTATCTCCAAGAGTATGAAAATGCCTTTGTCCTCATTTCTCACGATATTCCATTCTTGAACGATGTGATTAACATTGTCTACCATGTTGAAAATCAAGACTTGGTTCGCTATGCAGGTGATTATGACAATTTCCAATCGGTCTTCGCTATGAAAAAAGCCCAATTGGAAGCTGCTTATGAACGTCAGCAAAAGGAAATTGCAGATCTTCAAGATTTTGTAAACCGAAACAAGGCTCGTGTTGCAACTCGAAACATGGCCATGTCTCGTCAAAAGAAATTGGATAAGATGGATATTATTGAGTTGCAGGCAGAGAAACCAAAACCTGAATTTCATTTCAAGGAGAGTCGTACACCTGGACGATTTATTTTCCAAACCAAAGATCTCGTTATTGGTTACGATCGTCCTTTGACCAAGTCCCCTTTGAACCTTACTTTCGAACGTAATCAAAAGGTAGCTGTCGTAGGAGCAAATGGTATTGGTAAAACCACCTTATTAAAGAGCTTGCTTGGTATCATCCAACCACTTGAAGGGGAAGTTGAAACAGGTGACTTCATTGATCTTGGTTATTTCGAGCAAGAAGCAGAAGGGTCACGTCAGACACCGCTTGAAGCGGTTTGGGACGCTTTTCCCGCCTTAAATCAAGCTGAAGTTCGTGCGGCTCTAGCCAAATGTGGGTTAACCTCTAAGCATATCGAAAGCCAAATTCAAGTACTTTCAGGGGGAGAGCAAGCTAAGGTTCGCTTCTGTCTTCTTATGAATCGTGAAAATAATGTTTTGGTTCTTGACGAACCAACCAACCACTTGGATGTTGATGCTAAGGAAGAATTAAAACGCGCTCTTCAAGCTTTCAAAGGTAGTATTCTTATGGTCTGTCACGAACCTGACTTTTATGAAGGTTGGACAGATGTTTGGGATTTCAATGAATTGGTCTAATTAAAATAGAGTGGTGACATTTTCTTTATGAGTTGGAGTATCACTCACTCTTTTTGAGTGTCCTAGGAACTAAGTAGTCCTTATTAAAATTTGATAATAGTTTAATGATAGTGACTCTAAGGTTAGTTAGTGATAAGATTATTCAACATAAGACATTAGTTAATATGTCTTGAGCCAATAAAATGGTGGTTTTAGATCAAAATGTCTTAATTTGTTCAAAAAGTAACAAAGTCTGAGCAAAAAAGGTGTAACCGTTTTCTGAATATGATAAAATACTATAGTAAAACTATTATCAAAAGAAAGTTGGATAAACTTATGTCAAAAATCGTAGTTGTTGGCGCTAACCACGCTGGTACTTTTAGTATCAATACTATT
>SKER01000664.1_pt1 | contig 36938 bp, 28 predicted proteins | sample 4826961 | NCBI WGS metagenome assembly SKER01 (sample SAMN11008804, study PRJNA524170) | human gut metagenome | biome: Human fecal sample; material: Feces; isolation source: fecal sample from pouch patient p47 | host: Homo sapiens | place: Israel: Tel-Aviv | collected 2016-11-16 | reverse complement strand
ACTTGAAGAGATCATAGATATCTGTAAGGCAACTAAAAATAGTCACTTTATTTGGTTTGCACGTCTCTTATACCGCCATTTGAGAGGGATCTACACGTTTGCCAAATACGGGATATCAACTGGCAAACTTGAGGGTATTAACAATAAGATCAAGACCGAGATACGTAAAGGGTATGGGTATCCAGATGATGAATACTTCTTCCTGCGGTTAATGGAACTATCGCGGAAAGCTTCCTAAGTCTCTCAGTCATTTACACAAGTTTTTATACTGAACCCATAGTAAAAGAAAAAGTGTTGAACGACTACTCCGTCGAGTAATCATCCAACACCAGATTAGTATGTTTTATTTTAAACAAAAAATCTTACCGACGGATGTATTACTTGACATCCATCAGTAAGAAAAATTATAGAGCCGGAATTCTCCGCGCAAGGCAATGCCTTCTTAAATAACCATTCAGCAATTTGCCGGCGCCATTGGGACTTCTCTGACTTCAGCTATTGTGGCCCTGAGCCAAGCCCAATACGGGTCAAAGGGCCCGCGGCCGACAGCAATCGGCACCCAGCACGCCTTTATTTTCCTGGCCGTAATCGTAGTCTTCCTCTGGCTCATGTTCTACAAGAACGTGAAAATAGAAAGCGGATCTAAATAATTAACGAACTAGCAAAAACTGTTAAAATACATATAGGTATTTTGACAGTTTTTATTTTGCAAGGAATGACAATGAACAAGAAGAAGTTACTTTTAATCGATGGCAATTCCGTGGCCTTCCGGGCCTTTTTCGCCATGTACCAGCAGCTGGACAAGTTTAAGAATCCAGAAGGTCTCCACACCAACGCCCTCTATGCCTTTAAAAACATGCTGGACGTGGTCTTGAAGCAGGAAGACCCAAGTCATATCCTGGTGGCCTTTGACGCCGGCAAGACCACCTTCAGAACCGCCATATACAAAGATTACAAGGGCGGCCGGGACAAGACTCCGGCAGAGCTTTCCGAACAGCTCCCTTACTTGCGGGAAATGCTCAAGGACATGGGAATCAAGAGCTACGAACTGGCCAACTATGAAGCCGACGACATCATCGGCACCATGGCTAAAAAAGGAGCTGAAGCCGGCTATGAAGTGGCCGTTGTTTCCGGGGACAAGGACTTGACCCAATTGGCCAGTGACCATGTCACCGTCTACGTGACCAAGTCCGGGGTAACTAAACTGGAAGCCTTCACTCCAGACCACATGAAAGAAGTCAACGGGGTGACCCCGACTGAGTTCATCGACATGAAGGCTTTGATGGGTGACCCGTCCGACAACTACCCAGGCGTGGCCAAGGTCGGCCCCAAGACTGCCTCTAAATTGATCCAGGAATACGGCAGCGTGGAGAACTTGTATGACCACGTTGATGAAATGAAGAAGTCCAAGCTGAAGGAAAACCTGATCGCCAGCAAGGACAATGCCCTTTTGGGTAAAAAGCTGGCCACCATCAACTGCGACAGCCCGGTGGAAGTGACCCTTGATGACCTTAGCTATGAGGGCAGCAATGTCGATGACCTCCGCCGCTTTTATGAGAAGATGAACTTCCGCCGCTTCCTGGCTGATTTAGCTCAAAAAGGGGAGCTGACTGAAAACAAGACCGAAGTCAAAAAGCAGGACTATGTCGTGCTCAGTGCTGACAATTTAGACCAGCTGCCAAAGGCTGCTGAAGTTACTTTCTACCTGGCCATGTTTGGCGACAACTACCACCTGGCCGACTTCGCCGGTTTTGCCTTGAAAATTGGCGGGGAAACTTTCGTCAGCCGGGACGTCTTCCTCTTGCAGGAAAGCCCCTTGAAGGGAATGCTGGAAGATTCTGCCGTTCAAAAGAACGTCTTTGACTTAAAGCGGACCACTTACGGCCTCTACCGGCTGGGAATCAAGGCTGAATCTTTGAGCTTTGACCTGCTCCTGGCTTCTTACCTGGTTGACAATGAGAAAAATTCCAACGACCTGGGTGAACTGGTCCAAGGCTACGACTACTTTGACTTAAAGACCGACCTAGAAGTCTACGGGAAGGGGAAGAATGCTAAGATTCCGGCAGATGACGCTGTCTTCTTCAACCACCTGGCCGGCAAGACCGCGGCGATCGCGGCTTTGAAGGACAGTCTGTTAAAGCAGTTAAAGGACCACGAGCAAGACGACCTCTACGACTCGATCGAACTGCCAACGGCCAGAGTCCTGGCCAAGATGGAGATGAACGGGATCAAGGTCCAGCCTTCCCGCTTAAAGGAACTGGAAAACGACTTTGCTGTCCGTTTAAAGGAACTGGAAGAGAAGATCTACAAGGAAGCCGGAGAAGAATTCAACTTGAATTCACCAAAGCAGCTGGGGGTCATCCTCTTTGAAAAGCTGGGCCTGCCAGTTATCAAGAAGACCAAGACTGGTTACTCCACTTCAGTTGAAGTCTTGAACCAATTGAAAGAACAAAGCCCGGTTGTCAGTGACATCCTGGAATACCGGCAGATTTCCAAGATCCAGTCTACCTACGTTAAGGGCCTCTTAGACGTCATCGATGAGCGTGACGGCCGTATCCACACCCGCTACCTGCAGACTTTGACGGCAACTGGCCGCCTGTCTTCAGTTGACCCTAACCTGCAGAACATCCCAACCAGAACGGAAGAAGGCAAGCAGATCAGAAAGGCTTTTGTCCCATCAAGTCCGGATGGCTATATCTACTCCTGCGACTACTCCCAAATCGAGCTCCGGGTTCTGGCCCATGTCTCAGCCGACCCGAACATGCAGGAAGCCTTCAAGACCGGCTACGACATCCACGCCCACACGGCCATGAAGATCTTCCACTTAAGCAGCGTTGACGAAGTAACGTCTTTGCAAAGACGGCGGGCCAAGGCGGTCAACTTTGGGATCGTCTACGGGATCTCCGATTACGGCCTCTCTAAGAACCTGGACATCTCCCGCAAGCAGGCCAAGGAATTCATCGACGAATACTTTGAGCAATACCCAGGCATCCAGGCCTACATGGACCGGGCTGTTAAAGACGCCAGAGAAAAGGGCTACGCGGAAACCATCATGCACCGCCGCCGCTACCTGCCAGATATTCACGCTAAGAACTTTAATGTCCGCTCTTTCGCGGAAAGAACGGCGATCAACTCCCCAATCCAAGGGTCAGCCGCGGACATCATGAAGATTGCCATGATCAACGTGCAAAAGAAGCTGGATGAACTGGGATTAAAGACCAAGATGGTCGTCCAGGTCCACGACGAATTGATCTTTGACGTACCAGCTGATGAACTGGAAACGATCCAGAAGATTGTCCCGTCAGTCATGCAGGCAGCTGTTAAGTTGGACGTGCCTTTAGTCGCTGACGCCGGCTGGGGCCATGACTGGTATGAAGCAAAGTAGGAGGTAGAAAATGCCAGAAATGCCAGAAGTTGAAACGGTCCGCCGGACCCTGCGGCCCTTGGTCGTGGGCAAAACGATCGACCATGTCGATATTTGGTACGACAAGGTCATCACCGGCGACCCGGAAACTTTTAAAAGGGAGTTAAAGGGCAAGACCTTTACCGCCGTTGACCGCTATGCCAAATTCCTGCTCTTCCGTTTAGGCGACTTGACGGTCGTTTCCCACTTGCGGATGGAAGGCAAGTACTATCTAACGACCTGGGATGCACCGGTAGACAAGCATGAGCACCTGCAGTTTGCCTTTACCGATGGAAGCAGCCTCCGCTACGCGGATGTCCGCAAATTCGGCCGCCTGCAATTGGTGGAAACTGGAACTGAATTCCAGGTCACCGGCTTGAAGAATTTGGGCGTTGAAGCAAATAGTCCAGAATTTAGCTTGGACTACTTTGAAAAAGGCTTGAAGAAGAGGAGCATGAACATCAAGAGCCTGCTCATGAGCCAGACCCTGGTAGCCGGCCTGGGAAATATCTATGTTGATGAAGTCCTCTGGCAAAGCCAGATCAACCCCTTAACGCCAGCTAACGAATTAACCAAGGACCAGGTCAAGTGCCTCCATTCAGCCATCAATGAAACCATAGAAGAAGCTACTAAATACGGCGGCACGACCGTCCACAGCTTCTTAAACGCGGAAGGGGAGTCCGGCCACTACCAGGAAAAGCTCAAGGTCTACGGCAAGGAGGGGCAGCCATGCCCCCGCTGCGGGGAAGACTTTGTCAAGATCAAGATCAGCGGGCGGGGAACCACCTACTGCCTGCATTGTCAAAAGAGGTTGTGACTGTTAAAAAGTATTAATTTTATCCAGTACTAAATAGTAATATTTCTTACCAATTCCTGATATAATGCCGGTATCAAAAGATTGGAAGGAAGAAATAATGAGCGAATACATGTCCATATCAAAAGCAGCTGAATATCTTAATGTTGCTAAGTCAACTCTCCGCAATTGGGAAGCTGAGGGATTGATTACGCCGCTTAGAACTGCCTCCAATCAACGTCGCTACACTAAAGAAATGCTAGATGAGCTTCTGCAAGGAAATGTGAAGGCATCTAAGCCTAAGAAGCTGCTGACCATCGGCTATTGCCGGGTTTCTTCTGGCCATCAAAAAGAAGATCTCCAAAGGCAGAAGGACGTAGTGTCCAGATATTGCGAAGTCAATGGCTATCAGTTTAAGATCATTCAAGACGTTGGATCTGGTCTCAATTATAAGAAAAAGGGCCTGACAGAGCTGATCAACATGATCTGCAAGAAGCAGTGTGAGCGAGTCGTTGTAAATTACCAAGACAGGCTTGTCCGTTTTGGCTTTGAAATGATTGAGACAATCTGCCAGGCAAACGATGTAGAGCTAGTTGTCATCAATCAGACAGACAACGTTGATCCAAATTCAGAACTTGTAGAAGATGTTTTATCTATAATCACCGTTTTCTCAGCTAAGCTGTATGGAAAGAGGTCGCATCGGAATGCAAGAGTCATCCAAGAAAGCAAAAAGCTCTTCAGTCAAGCAGACAGTGAAAAAGACTCAACCCAAGACAGTTAGAGTTTACTCCAAAAAGATAAGCGATGAAGAATTTGCCAGAATGTCCGACTTTTTTGAAAGATACGGCAGGTGTCGGCATTTCTTTTTGAACCGCTACTGCGGCATCAATTCGATGCTTGCGGTTAATAACTGGCAGGTTCTGCGTAACCAAGTTCGCAAGTGGGACAAGCTGGTTAAAGGCTCAAAAGGCAAGCTAGAAACAGTCTATAACTTTCAGACCAAGCACTGGGTAGGCGCTCTCCGTGAAGCATGTGCCAACATAAAAAGCATGTGGTCGAATCTGGCTAACCGTTTGAAGAAGCTGATTCAAGGAAATGAAAATTTTTCTGCAGATCAGCGCCACCTTCTGTTCTTTATCTTGAAATTTAAAAGCGCATGGCAAGCCGTTCTTCTTCACAAGCCAATTGAGCTGCCGGAAGAATACGCCGAAGCTCTTGCCGAGATTGAAACTAAGCTGAAACACAAACAAATCAAGCAGGCATATAGCTATCTACGCCGAATTACGTATCGCTACCACTACCGGGCACGCAAGTCGGGCAAGCTTAGCTCTAGCATGAAGTGTGACTTGAATTGGGCATTTGAAGGAAATACTTTTTCATTCAGTTCCGATGTGCCTAGGAAGCAGTTTTCTGTAGAGATGACCAGTTCGTGGAATTATCCACGCACCGGCGATATCACAGTGGTGCTTGACCGCATCAAGCAGCGCCTTGAAGTTCATAAGCTGATCTCTAGCAAGCGTTACAGCAATGATTCAAAGAAGGCAATCGGCATTGACAAGGGGCTTGCCACCCTGCTTTCCTGCAGCAGCGGCAATGAATATGGTAAAAATTTCAGCAAGCTTGCCAATGCCATCGTTGACAAATACGGCAAGCGAAACGCAAATCGCCAGCCATATATGAGTTTGCGCTGGCAGCTCAATCAGCAGCTTGAGCAACTGGAGAAGGCAAACCAACCTTTGTCTAAGACTGCTTTGAGGAAGAAAATAAAACTGCTTGGCAAGCTCAAGAATCTGGAGCAGAACAATATCGGCAGAAAGTCGTATGACAAGAGCTACCGGTCAGCGCAAGAAACTGTCAGAAGCTTTATCAACCATGCGATAAACAGAATGATCGAGACAGAGCATCCGGCGGTCATTGCCAAGGAAGACTTGACGTTCGTAAAAGAAAAAGGCGGCAAATCAGATAACAGCAGATTCGCAAGAAAGATGCGTAAACGCTTGAATTCATGGACTAAGGGCCAACTGGATGAGCGCATTGTATATCTTTCAAGCAAGAATTCGATTGAAACTCATGATGTCAATCCGGCATATACTTCTCAGTACTGTCCGATCTGCGGGCAGCATTTTGAGGAAAGATACGGCAGTCATCATGAACTGACCAAATGCAAGAAATGCGGCAAGATGAATGCGAACATCGCCGCAGCCAAAAACATATTGAGTAGATTAACTGACGAAGAAATCACGCTTTACACGCCTTACAAGCGAGTTAAGGAGATTCTTGCCAGTCGGATAAAAGAAGCATAAGCCAAGTAATACTACAAAGTTGAAGGCTCTAGCATGTAAGAGCAGTCAGCTTTAACGAACTCAGTTCGGGGTATTAAAATCGCGGCTTGACTGCTTCGAGATGCATCACGATATGCTTGCCTGCTTTTTGCGGGCAAGATGCCTTTCCGACTGCCAGGCTAAAAGTTTCCAGTGGGGCAGATAAAAAGCTATTGGATGACGCTATCCGGCGTTATTTGACAGCCAACCGTACTCACTGACCTTAACTTCAAAAGGTTAAAAATCTGATTTCTTTTGCCAAGTTGAATCTACCCATAGATTTAACTAGAAAGGAATATCAGAAAAACTTACCAATACTGATGTGATTATCAAGATTTAGTAAGTTTTATGATTCGGAAGGAGAGACTAACAGGATACTTGCTTATCTCCTTTGGCCACACTAAAAGCCTGTCTCCAGCTGGAAACAGGCTTCTTTAATTCATAATTTAAGAGAGCAGGATAAGGCTTAAGCCACTTTTTCCTGCTTCCACTTCAGGCCGATGCCGGTAAAGCCGCTGAGGATAGAGAAGACAGGTGACAGGAGGCTGAACATGGTGAAGGGGAGGAAGTCCAGAACTGGTACGCCTAAGGCTGAAGCCACAAAGGAACCAGCCACCCCCCAAGGGATCAAGTAGTTGATGACGCTGCCCCCGTCTTCCAGGGCCCGGCTGAGGGCCAGGGGGTCAAGGCCGATCCGCTTGTAAGCAGGCTTAAAGGCGTTGGCCGGCAGGATAACAGACAGGTATTGTTCACCGACGAAGAGGTTGATCCCAATCCCGGCCATGATTGTCGTCAAGATCAGCCGGCCCGGCTTCTTAAGGCGTTCAACCAGAGGCTTCATGGCGCTGTCGATAATGCCCAGGTGCATCAAGATTCCGCCCAGGGCCAGGGTCATGATGATCAAGGAAACAGTCCCCATCATGCTGGAGATCCCGCCCCGGGTCAAGAGGGCGTCAACGGTCTTGTTGCCGGAATTTGAAACGTAGCCGGATTCAATCAGCGTTGCCAGCTTTTGCATCTTGAAGCCCGGATTTTGGACAAAAATCATGGCAACGGACAAGAAGATGTTGGCAAAAAGCGTTTGAATGGCTGGCACCTTTTTCCAGGCGCAGGCGAACATCAAGATGATCGGCAAGGCTGCCCAGAAGGAAACTGAGAAGTGCTGGCGGAGGCTGCTTTCTACGGTCGCGATGCCAGCTAAGGAAGTTGCCTTATTGCTCTGGCCCAGGAAGAAGAAAAAGAGCAAAGAGCCGATAAAGGCGGGAATAGTTGACCACATCATATTCTTGATATGGTCAAAGAGGTCAGCTTCAGCTACCGCGGAAGCCAGGTTGGTTGAGTCAGACAGTGGAGACATCTTGTCGCCAAAGACGGCGCCGGAGATAATGGCCCCAGCCGTCAAAGCCGGGTTGATGCCTAAAGTGCTCCCCATCCCAAAGAGGGCGATCCCGACGGTGGACACGGTCGTAAAGCCGGACCCGATGGCCAGGCCGACCAAAGAGCAGACCAGGAAGACCGAGGGAACGAAGAAGTGGCTGCTGATCATATGAAAGCCCAGGACCATCAAGAATGGAATAATCCCGGCCTGGATCCAGACAGCAATCAAGGTCCCAATTAAAAGGAAGAGAAAGATCGGGACAATGGCCGTGGAAATCCCCTGGCTGATCCCCTTCATGACTTCTTCCCACTCAAAGCCGCGGATCTGCAGCCAGAAGATGAGCAAGGCGATGACAGTCAAGACCGGGATCTGCGGGGACATGCCAAAGCCGATGACGCCCCAGCCCAGCATGACCAGCATCAAAATAAGAATAGTTACTGCTTCTTTAAAACTGATTTGTTTGTTCATGTGTTTGTTCCTTAGTTAAATCTGTATTTGCTTTTGCCAGTTTAAACCAAGGCTTGATATCGCTTCATATTTCTCCTTTCTACAAACAAAAAGCCCCAGCCGAGTCGGTTGACTCAGGCTGGGGCGCTTATAGGCACGGTACCACCCAACTTTGCAGCATGCTGCACTTGCTTTAGCCGTAACGGGGCTGGACCGGCCGAGCTGCTTGATCCCGTAATTCGCTGCTTCAGGCCTGTCCGGTTCGCATCAACCACCGGTTTTCTGAGCGCTGAGCCTGGCTGCTACTAAAAGATCACTCGAATTTTTATGTTTCCTACTATAACATTATGAGCTTTGTTAAGCAACGCTTTTGCTAATTATTTTTTAAGCAGGCGGGAAGACAATAGCCAAAAACGATGAAAAGTGAGACCGGCTTTCAATTGATTTGCAGATATCGTCTGTTTTGGAGGAAAAAAGACGCAAAAAAGCGAAAAAGTAGAAAAAATCTCTCAAAAGGGTTTGACGGACCTGGAAAAGTTTGCTAATATTAATATACATGAATTGGAGTAGTACTCAAGTGGCTGAAGAGGCGCCCTTGCTAAGGGTGTAGGTCGGGAAACCGGCGCCAGAGTTCGAATCTCTGCTACTCCGTTATAACCACAAATATATAAGACAAGCGACTGATTTGACAGAATCAGCCGCTTTTTTTCATCTAATAAGTATTTTTCTTTTCTTAATTAAAACTGGTATTTTTTGAAAAAATGCAATTTTTGGGCCTCTTTTTGCGTTATTGTAATGCATTTTCAGTCATAGAGATAAAATTAACAAAAAGTTGAAAAAGGTTTCAAGAAAGTTCTTCACGTAAGCGCTTTTTATTGTATAATAGGAATGTACCGAAGTTTTTGAGGAGGAAATATCATGGTAGGAATTGTTTTAGCTAGCCATGGCAGTTTCGCGGACGGTATTGCCGAATCCGCGCAAATGCTCTTTGGCCCACAAGACAATTTTGCCCATGTCATTCTGAAGCCTTCTGAAGGCCCAGATGATATTAAGGGTAAGATGAATGAAGCGATTGCTTCTTTTGCAGACCAGGAAGAAGTTTTGTTCCTGGTTGACCTGTGGGGTGGCACGCCTTTCAACCAGGCAAACGGTTTGCTCGACGGTCACGACAAGTGGGCAATCGTTTCCGGTTTGAACTTGCCAATGGTAGTTGAAGCCTTGACCCAAAGAATGATCAATGACAAGGCTACCGCGCAAGACATCGCGACTGCGATCATTAAGCCGGCTAAGGATGGTATCAAGACCAAGCCTGAAAGCTTAATGCCTGCAGAGCAAAAGGCAGCTGCACCTGCAGCCGCAGCTGGCGCTCCTAAGGAAGCAATCCCAGAAGGGACTGTTTTGGGCGACGGTCACATTAAGATCGTTGGTGCCAGAATTGACTCACGTTTGTTGCACGGTCAAGTTGCAACTGGTTGGATTCCATCACTTCACCCAGACCGGGTTATCGTGGTTTCTGACAAGGTTGCCAAGGACGACCTGCGCAAGAGCATGATCCGTGAAGCTGCTCCAGCTGGTACGGTAGCACACACCGTTCCATTGGAGAAGATGAAGGAAATCTCTGAAGACCCGCGTTTTGGTAATACGCGCGCCTTCTTGTTGTTTGAAAACCCAGAAGATGCTTTGCAAACGATCAAGAACGGCGTAGACATCAAGACTTTGAACGTCGGCTCCATGTCATACAGCAAGGGCAAGGTTAACGCCAACAACGTTCTGTCCATGGATCAGACTGACGTCGACACTTTCCGTGAACTCGAAAAGATGGGCATCAAGTTCGACGTCCGCAAGGTTCCTTCAGACAACCCAGAAAACATGGATTCAATTCTGAAGAAGGCACAAAGCCTGCTCGATGAACAAAAGTAGTAGTGGGAAAAGGAGTTAAAAATGGACTTAAATGCTATTCAAGTCATCCTGGTGATTGTGGTAGCTTTCCTGGCCGGGATGGAAGGTATCCTGGATGAATGGGAATTCCACCAACCATTGGTTGCATGTACTTTAATCGGTTTAGTTACTGGCAATCTTACCTTGGGTATTATGCTCGGTGGTTCTTTGCAAATGATCGCTTTGGGTTGGGCTAACATCGGTGCCGCTGTCGCACCTGACGCCGCTTTGGCCGCTGTTGCCTCAGCCATCATTTTGATCAAGGGTGGTCAAGGTACCAAGGGTATCGGGACTGCCACTGGTTTGGCCATCACTTTGGCCGTTGCCGGTCTGTTCTTGACCATGTTGGTCCGGACTATTTCAACTGCCATCGTTCACATCATGGACAAGCACGCCGAAGAAGGTAACTGGCGCATGATCAACGTATGGCAATGGATCGCTGTCTGCTTGCAGGGTCTGCGTATTGCTATCCCAGCCGGCTTGTTGCTTGCTATTCCAACTGAAACTGTTAGAAGCGCACTGGCTGCTATGCCAGCCTGGCTGTCAGCTGGTATGACCATCGGTGGTGGTATGGTTGTTGCCGTAGGTTACGCTATGGTTATCAACATGATGGCCAGCCGTGAAGTATGGCCATTCTTCGCCATTGGTTTCGCTTTGGCCGGCGTTAAGGACTTGACTTTGATCGCCTTGGGTGCGATTGGTTTATCTATGGCCTTGATGTACCTCGCTTTGGAAGAAAAGGTAAGCAAGGGCTCTGGCGATGCTGCTGCAGCTGGTACTGGTGACCCGCTGGGCGACATCATTGATGACTATTAGAAATCAAGCCAGAAAGGAGAAATAAATCATGACTGAAAAGAAAGTAATCTTATCAAAGCGTGATCGTTGGGACGTTATGTGGCACTCACAACTTCTGCAAGGTTCATGGAACTACGAAAGAATGCAGAACGGTGGTTGGGCCTACAGTATGATCCCAGCTTTAAGAAAGCTGTACCCAAACAAGGAAGACATGGCTGCTGCTTTGCAACGTCACTTGGTCTTCTTTAACACTCACCCTTACTTGGCTTCACCAATCATTGGTGTTACCCTGGCTTTGGAAGAAGACAAGGCTAATGGCGTTGAAGTTGACGACGAAGCTATCCAAGGTGTTAAGGTTGGTATGATGGGGCCTTTGGCCGGTGTCGGTGACCCAGTCTTCTGGTACACTGTTCGTCCAATCCTCGGTGCCCTTGGTGCCTCAATGGCCATCAACGGTAACATCCTCGGGCCAATCCTCTTCTTCATTCTTTGGAACCTGATCCGTATCGCCTTCTTGTGGTACACTCAAGAATTGGGTTACAAGGCTGGTGCCGCTATCAGCTCCGACCTTTCAGGTGGTTTGCTGAAGAAGGTTACCCGTGGGGCTGCCATGATGGGTATGTTCGTCCTGGGTGCCTTGATCGAACGTTGGGTAAGCATCACCTTCACTCTGAAGGTTTCAGAAGTGCCAATCCAAAAGGGTGGTTACATCGACTGGACCAAGCTGCCAAGCGGTACTGCTGGTATCAAGGAAGCCTTGACCCAACAAGCTGCTGGTCTGTCCTTGACTAATACCAAGGTTACTACTCTGCAAGACAACTTGAACATGCTGGTTCCAGGTTTGGCAGGTCTGCTGCTTACCTTCCTTTGCATGTGGCTCTTGAAGAAGAAAGTTTCTCCAATCGTTATCATCTTGGGGATCTTCGTTGTTGGTATCCTCTTCCACGTATGGGGCTTGATGTAAGATTAACAAATGGCTCAATCAATGAATAAGACCGTTGATCTGGCTGTATCCGGAACTTGGTTCCGGGCCATGTCTACCTACGGCAAAGTCATGATCGGCGATGAAGCTTTTGAATTCTATAACGAGAAGAATGTTGAAGACTATATCCAGATTCCTTGGGATCAGATAACTTATGTAGTCGCGGACGTTTACTTCAAAGGGAAGTACATTCCCCGCTTTGAGATCCGGACTAAGAAGGATGGGAAGTTCATCTTTATTACCAAGGATCCGAAGAAGACTCTGCGGGCGATCCGTAAGTATGTCCCGGCCGACCACATGCGGCAGGCTTTGGGAGTTTGGGATACGATCAAGCTCTTCTTTACTCGCAAAAAGAAATAGAATGGAAATAAGCTCGGACCAAGTCCGGGCTTATTTTTGTGCGGTAATGTTAAAAATCTCCGTGTTATACTGAAAAGAGAGTTTTGCCAATGGAGGATCGACATGAAAGCAAAGCAGGCGTATAAGCTGGTGGACCAGCTCCGCAATCCAGGACCAAGAAATTACTACATCGATTGCTTTCCAAAAATGGAGCCGCCAGACAATTATGATGAGATATTTGAATACCTGAGGTCGCATACGATTGGCGAAGCCTACGCGGACAAAATGCTCCTGTTGCTGTTAATGCTGGTCAGCCAGTATGAGACACACATTTTTTGGATCATGATCTGGCTAAAGAAACTTATCCTGACTTGCTTGACCGGGATTTGACCGAGCTGCCTGTGGCTGATCTGCTGGAGATCAGCAAGAAGTTGATTGTGACAGATCACTACCTTGGGGTAAATGTCCTTTTTAAGGACAAGAAGCACTATTCCTTGCTCCGGATCGAAAGCGGCATTGATGGCTGATCTGTATAAGCTTTCTAAGAAGTCGAAGAAGCTGGTTAATAAGCTGCTTAAGCGTAACGGCCTCTTCTTGGTGAAATACTAAAGTACATAAAAAAGCTGACCTTGCGGTCAGCTTTTGTTGTATCTCATTAATTATTTTGCTGCTTCTTTTTTCTTATTGAAGGCCTTGCTGAAACCATAGAGGACAGCGAAGGTAATCAAAGCCGTGATCATTGGGACCCGGTAGCTCTCAAGGAAGAGGAGCAGGATAACAATGGCACCGAAGAAGGCCAAGAGCAGGTAGTCAAGGTATGGGTAAGCTGGCAGTTGGAATTCATGTAGCTGGTCCTTTGGCGTAACCTGCCGGTAGCGCAGGTGGGTCAAGGTCATGATGATCCAGATCAGAAGGAACATGCTGGTTGCCATTGATGAGATGAAGCTGAAGGCTTCGTCCCCCATAATCATGGTGATCAAAGGCGCGCAGATGATGATTAAGGCTGAGAGGACCAGGCCTCTCATTGGCAATTGCCGGTGGTTGAGCTGGCCGAAGAACTTGCTCCACTTGCTTTCCCCGCCTAAAGTAACGGAGAAGAGCAGGCGGCCGGCACTGTAGAGGAAGCTGTTGGTTGCTGAAATAGCTGCCGTGATGACCACGAAGTTGATCAAGTTGCCGGCACCCTTAAAGCCTGCCCCCATCAAAGCTTGGACGAATGGTGAGCTGAAAGTTGAAACCTTGTTCCATGGCAGGATCACCAAAATCCCGATAATCGCCAAAACGTAGAAGAGAATGATTCGCAGTGGCAATTCATTGATCGCGCTCCGGATAGTCTTGTGTGGATCCTTAGCTTCAGCGGCTGTCAGCCCGATCAGTTCCACCCCGATGAAGGAGAAGATAACCATCTGGAAGCCTTGCAAGAAGCCGCCTGCCCCGTTGTTGAAAAAGCCGTCAGCGTACAGGTTGCTGAAGCTGGCCTGGCCGTACTTGGTTGAACCGGAGCTCAGCAGCATGAAGGCCGCAAAGATAACGAAGCCGACGATCATCAAAATCTTGATGATAGCGAAGGCAAACTCTAGGTTCCCGAAGAAGCGGGCAGAGATCAAGTTGATCAAGAGCAGGACCGCGACTGAGAGCACCCCGGGTAGCCAGGTCGGCAGGTTGGGCAGCCAGGACTTGAAGTAGATGCCTAAGGCCGTCGTTTCCGCCATGGCCAGGATCAGCCAGCTGAGCCAGTAAAGATAGCCAGTCACCTTGCCGATGTCCTTGCCGAGATATTTTTCAATAAACTCGATATAGGTGTGCTTCTTTAAGTCAGATAAGATCAGTTCACCCAGGGCCCGCATCAAGATAAAGAGGAAGAGGCCGACGATGATGTAGATCAAGATGACTGCCGGCCCTGCCTTCTGGATGCTGCTGCCGACCCCAAGAAAGAGGCCGGTCCCGATCGTCCCGCCTAGGGCAATCAGCTGAATGTGGGCATTGGTTAGTGTCCGTTTGTATGTACTTTGTGTTTTCTTTTCTTCCATAAGACCTCCATTGAGTTACATGAAACATTTTAACATAAGCTGTCAGAAAGTGAAATTAATTTAAGAAAATAGTCTATAAGGCAAAGGAATCTTAAGAAATAGGGCACGTTGCCCTCTTGCAAAAATGACTGGGATTATCTACGATTAGGATAAAGAAGGAAAAATAAGCGATTAAAGTTAGGAGGAAGGCAAATGTACGGCTTGATCAATCAACCAGCGGTCTTCATGACGGAAGACGACCTCAAATCCAGAAGCGATGAACTTTTATACGGCTGGGCTGTCAAGGCAACCGGGAAAAAGGAAGACTTTTGGTACGTAACCAGTCATTACGGCTATAAGGGCTACGTGCCAAAGGCCGCGGTAACTCCAGTTAGCCTGGAAGAAATCAAGGTGCGGGAGGTCAAACTCATCCGGCGGCCAGTCATTGACGTCCTGGCTGAGCCCAAGGTTTCAGCCGACATTCTGTTGACGGTTTATAAGGGCAGCCTGCTTAACGTGACGGATGAGCTTGCGGACGGCTATTACAAGGTTAAGCTCTTGGACGGACGAAGCGGCTGGGTTTCCAAGACGGCCTTGGCAAAGCGGCTGGATGAAGATGACGTCTTGTGGTCAGCAGATCCGGAATACTTTTTGCTCCAAGCCAAGCCGGATGAAGAAAGCTTCAGAAAGCAGGTAACGGAGACCGCCAAGGAGTACTTGGGCTGCCAGTACCGGTGGGCGGGCAAGAGCCCCTTGGGGATCGACTGCTCGGGACTGGTCTTCATGAGCTATATGCTAAACGGGGTCCTGCTCTGGCGGGATGCGGAAATCAAAGAAGCCTGGCCGGTGCATGAGATTGAGTTTGAAGACCTGCGGCCAGGGGACTTGATTTATTTCCCAGGACATATTGCCATGTACCTGGGCCACGGCAAGTACATCAACTCAACTGGCTATAAGGAGCACTTCGGGGTAGCCATCAGCAGCCTCCGTAAGGAAGACCCAGACTACCGGGCCGACCTCTTCCAGATGATCGAGAAGTGCGGCTCCCTGTTTTAAGAGGAATGAACTGGTCCCAATTGCTTATGCTATAATCGAGTAAATGAAGTACTTAGCCGGGATTGGGGCGGGCCTGGTCAGCATTAGTATTTTTGACTATTTAGCGCCAAAAAAGACTTAGCGTTGATGACAAATAAGCGCAAAAAAATAGTGGACCTTCCATCTGAGGAAGTTCCACTATTTTTCTTTGTCTTACTTGCTAAAGCCGTTAGGATGCTTTTGGTGCCAGTTCCAAGCGCTGGCGATGATGTCGTCGACATTTTCGTACTTCGGACTCCAGCCCAGCACCTTCCGGGCCTTGCTTGAGTCAGCAACGAGTGAGTCCGGGTCACCGCCGCGGCGTGGCCCGATAGTATAAGGAATGTCAACGCCGGTAACCTTGATGGCGGCCTTCAGGATTTCCAAGTTGGAGAAGCCGGTGGCCGTACCCAGGTTGAAGACGTCACTTTGGTTAGTTTCCATCAAGTGCTTCAAAGCCAGGACGTGGGCGTCGATCAAGTCAACCACGTGCACGTAGTCGCGGACATTAGTACCATCCTTGGTGTCGTAGTCGTCGCCAAAAATAGTAAAGTCACCGCGGCCAGCCAGGGCAGCCTTCATGATATTAGGAATCAAGTGGGTTTCTGGGTGGTGGTCTTCACCAATTGACCCATCCAGGGAAGCGCCCGCCACGTTGAAGTAGCGCAGGGCGATGGACTTGATCCCGTTAGCCTTGTCAGCCCAGTGCATGATCTTTTCCATCATCATCTTGGTTTCCCCGTAAGGGTTGATTGGGTTGAGCGGAGTTTCTTCAGTGATTGGCAGCTTTTCAGGGATGCCGTAAGTCGCAGCGCTGGATGAGAAGACCAGGTACTTAACCCCGGTTTCTTCCATGGCTTCCAGCAGGCTGATCATGCCGGATACGTTGTTCTTGTAGTACTTCAGCGGCTTCTTGACTGATTCGCCGACCAAAGAGTAAGCAGCAAAGTGCATCACAGCTTCGATCTTTTCCTTTTTCAAGACGTCAGCTACCGCATCCTTGTCCAAAAGGTCAACTTGGTAAAACTTGGCCTTTGGGTCAATAGCTTCCTTGTGACCAGTGAACAGTGAGTCCAAAACGACTACGTCATTGCCATCGGCAACCAGCCGTCTTACAGCGTGGGAGCCGATGTAGCCGGCACCACCTACAACTAAAATTTTCATGTTTACTCCTTTTTTATACTTTTTTGCAAAACCTAACTGATACCTAGTATAACAGAAAATGCTTTCCCCGGCTGAAGCAATTACAGAGCAATCGCCTTGTTGGCCTTGGCCAAAAGACTGGCCGGAATCGCCTGGTGCAGGTGCCAGACAAAGGAAACCGGCCGCTCGCCCGCACTTGAAACATAATCCGCGTTGCCTAAGAAAGTGTAAGCTGCTGTATAATTTCCCTGCTTTTTGAACTCTCTGACAAAAAGAGAAATCAGATTGCCGGTCTCGCCCTGGTGGATATAGCGCTGGATTTTGGGACTGGCTGGCCGGTCCTGGCTCTGGCTCTGCCAGTGGAAAAGCTGGGCATTGATGGCATAGTCCTCATACATGGTTGACGGGGAGAAGTCTTTTTCACTCTTGTTCAGATTAATAAGGAAGATATCCGTCTTTTTATCAGCGAAGTACTTGACCCCCTCCCGGAATTCCGGGGACTGGTCCTGGTTGAAGTAGTCAAAGGCCGCCATGATAGTGGCAGTGGACTTCCAAGGGACAGGTGAAGGGGTATTCGTTAGCTTCCGGCAAGACGGTCAACTGGCTCAGCCGGTAGCGGAGGACTTCCATTAATTCCTCTTTGACGAAGTCTTCCTTTAAAAAGTCCTTGATCCCTTCATGCAGGTCCTTAAAGCCCAGTTGGGCCGGCTTTTTCTTGTAGAAACTGTAGTAGAGCATCCCCAGCATCAAGCGTTCAGTCTCATTACTTGCCTCTTTTGGCATCTTCAAGTAAGCCAGCCAGTAGTCCAGGAGCCTTTTGGAATCGATGTGGAAAAAGCTGCTGAACTTCTGGTAGACCTGGTTTTCCACATCCCGGTCGTCAGTAATCAGTCCGGCCCACTTCTTCAAGCGGAAAAGTGAACGCGACCCGCTGGCGTGGTAGAAGTCATAAAGACTAATGCCATAGGCCTTGAGGAAGTTAGCCAAGTTTAATTCCAGGCCCGTGTCTTCGCTAAAAGTCTTCACCCGCTGGGTCAAGCCATTTTTGTTAGCCGCGTTCTGGCCAAGGTTGGCCAGGATGTACTTTTTGGCAACGGGCTCAAGCTCCAGATAGCAGGCTGCCGGCAGGTGCGGGAAGCCATCTCTGATTTCATATGGCAGGGCATGGCCTGGTCCGGTCAGGGCCTTGAACTTGGCCTCGTAGTTATAGTGGCGGTTGGCCTGGCCGATGAAGTCCAGGACTGTCAAGCAATCCTTGCCCGGGCTGAGGCGGAGGCCCCGGCCCAGTTGCTGGAGGAAGATGGTCGGGCTTTGGGTTGGCCGCAGGAAAAGGATGGTGTTGACGGCTGGGATGTCGACCCCTTCGTTATAGAGGTCAACGACAAAAATAAACTTAAGCTTGCCGGAGGTCAAATCTTCTTTAGCCTGCTGGCGGTCAGCCTGGGCAGTCTGGCCAGACAAAGCAGCGGAAGGGATGCCGGCCTGATTGAAGGCAGCGGCCATGAACTCGGCGTGCTTGACGCTGACGCAGAAGCCTAAGCCCTTGATGTCTTCCAAATTGTTGCTGTACTTGTCCAGGCTGCGCAAAATCAACTTGGCCCGGGCGTCGTTAGCCGTATAGACATTTTCCAGCTCACTGACCTCGTATTGGCCCCGGCTCCACTTCATGCCGGAGTAGTCAACATTGTCGGTGACCCCGAAATACTGGAAGGGGCAGAGGAGCTGGCGGTCGATAGCCTCGCCTAACAGCATTTCGGCGGCAATATTGCCGTCAAAGTACTGCAAGATATCCTGCCCGTCCATCCGGTCGGGGGTTGCGGTCAGGCCCAGAAGGATCTTGGGCTTGAAGTGACTGAGCAGCTTTTGGTAGGACTTGGCCGCGGCATGGTGGAATTCGTCGATGATGATGAAGTCGTAGTAGTCGCTGGGCAAGAGATCAGCCATTTTTTCTGAGTTAAAGGACTGGATGGAGACGAAAAGCTGGCTGACATCATCAGTCTTGTACTGGCCGACCAGCAAGTGGCCGAAGTTGAAGTCGTTGAGGACTTCGCGGAACTTCTGCAGGCTCTGCTCCAGGATTTCCTGCCGGTGAGCGACGAAGAGGAGGCGGGCATGGGGATGCTCTGCCAAGTAGCGCTTGAAGTCAAAGACGGCGATGACGGTTTTCCCCACCCCGGTGGCGGCGACGAGGAGATTTTTATAATGGCCGTAAACTTCCCGCTCAGCCTGCAGCCGGTCCATGATCTCCTGCTGGTAGTTGTAGGGCCGGATGCTGGTTTCCAAGTGGAAAGTGTTTGCCTTATGCCGGTTCAGTTCTGTCTGCAGTTTCTTCCGGCAGTCTTCTTGATCCGGGTCAAAAGTTTCAAAAGAAGGGTCGTTCCAGTAGCTTTCAAAGGAGACAGCAAATTTGTTGACGATGTCAAAAGACTCCTGCTCAGTGACCTTGACATTCCATTCCAGGCCCGTGGTCAAGGCAGCGCTGGAGAGGTTGGAGGAACCGATGTAGGCGGTGGAGAAGCCAGTCTCTCTTTTAAAAAGATAGGATTTGGCATGCAGGCGGGCGTGGTCGGTCTCATAGTTGATCTTGACTGTAGTGTTGGGCAGCTGGCTCAAGGTCAGGATAGCCTTGTAGTCAGTTGCCTGGGTATAGGTTGTCGCGATCACCCGTAGCTGGTGGCCGGCTTTTTGGCAAAAAGCTTCCAAATCTCCTAAAAGAGGGCGGATGGCCGACCACTTAATAAAGGAAACGAGCAAGTCGACCTGGTCAGAAGAGGAAATTTCCTTCTTGATTTCGCTGAGCATGCTGGGCTCATTTTTACTACCGGTAAAAAGGGCATTCTCAACTATGGAAGTCTGGGGCCGGATAGGGGTAATCTTCTGGGACTGGGTCAGCTTGTGGTAGATGGAGGTCAGGACTTCGCCTTGTTCCAGGATCTGCAGGTCCTCGTAGTCGGCTTCGCCGGTATGCAGGGCGACCTGGTCGACAATGGAGTTGGCCAGGCGGATCTGGGCGATGAGGGCAGCCTTGTCTTCACCGGACTTGAAGATGTCGCGGAGGTAGTGCAGGCCCGACCGGATGACCTGGGAGAGGTAGATGGTCAAGAGCTGGCGGGAGTCATCAGCGTTTAGCTGTTCTAGTTTATAATCCCTGGTTTTTGGGTCAATTTTTTCCAGCTGGTCCAGGATTTCTTGGTTAAGGATTTGTTCGTAAATGCCGTCTTTCAGCATGCTTTTCCTGCTTTCTGAAGTGTTTTGCCTTAATTGTATCAGGTTCGGGGAAATTTGCTAAATTATGTCTTTTTGTTATTGCTCTCACAAAAAGACTATAATATGCTTATAGCAGGATTTTTTACTAAGGGGGAAAAATGATGAAGAATTACATGCAACATCTTAAAGAGCGGGCCATTAGCGCTTATCCACCCAAGGCCAGCCGGCGGTGGAGTATCTGTATTGCAGTTGCTGTCATCATCGGCCTGCTGCTTAGCCATTTTGGCCAGGCCAATTTCGGACCTTGCTTGCTGATTTCGCCCTGTTTTGCGGGATTGACTTGTTAGGAGTAACTTTTGCCAAGCACGGGGTCAATATTTTTCTGGCCTACTTACTGGCGGCAGCCTTGTATTTTGCGGTTTCTGTCTTATTGACTTTTTACATCATGTCATCCAACAATTTATAAGAAAGAAAAAGCAGCTGACTTCTAGTTAAGAAGCAGCTCCTTTCTTATTTAGTCGAATTGATCCAGTGAAAACCAGCCCCGATGAGCCAAATGGCGCCTCCTAAAATAAAGAGGACCCAGCTAGTGGACCAGCGGCCGGTTACGATGCTGGCCAGCAGGTAGACAGCGATGACGATAGTCCAGTAGATGCTGTTGTTCCTGCCCAGGCGCTTAGGGTCAGTGTTCGGCCGGTCCATCTCTTCGCCTGGTTCGATGGTCTGTCCGTCTTGCTTGTCGTCTTTCAGCAGGTAGTCAGCTGACACGTCGTATAAAACCGTCAGTTTGGCGATGTATGATATGTCGGGCACGCTGTCGCCGTTTTCCCAGCTGGCCACCTTGGCTTGTGTGGTCATTAATTTTTCCGCTAATTCTTTTTGGCTTAAGCCATGCTTCTTGCGCAGGTCGCGCAGCTTGCTTGAAAGCATCATGTTTTTCCCCCTCATCAATCTCTCTTCGATAATATTATAGCCTTTAGCCAGCTTAAAAGCTCGCGGGGAAAGAAAAAGTTCCCGCGTCAGCAGGAACTTGAAAAGTCATTAATCTAATTTGTCAGCCAGGTCGGTCAGCTTGGCAAATTCGCGCTGAACCAGGAAGGAGACGCAGAGGGCCAGGCCGGCCAGGATGATGAAGGCGGCCAAGGTCACGTAGTAGCTCTTCAAAACTTCGTGGGTGAAGGAGAGCAGGAGCGGGCCAACCATGCCGGCTGCCGCCCAGGCAGTCAAGATGGCGCCGTGGATGGCGCCGAGTTCTTTAGTGCCAAAGACGTCGCCCAGGTAAGCCGGAATAACTGAGAAGCCGGCCCCGTAGCACGACATCAAAAGGCTGAGGGCTACAGCGAAGATGAATGGTGAGTGGGTGAAGATCAAGATCACGAACATGGCCATGTCAACGACAAAGATCAAGCTGTAGGTCAAAGGCCGGCCAATGTAGTCGGACAAGGTTGCCCAAACCAGCCGGCCAAAGCCGTTGAAGAGGCCGATGATGCCGACCATGACAGCGGCAGTAGCCGCGCTCATCCCAGTCAGTTCCTGGGCCATTGGTGAAGCAGCGGAGACCAGGGAGATCCCGCAGGTGATGCTGATAAAGAACATGAACCAGAGCAGGTAGAAGGCCTTGGCCTTCAGTGCTTGGTTGGCCGTCATTTGCAGGCCGCCAGTCAAGGAAACAGCTTCCTTGTCTTCACTCTTGAAGTTGGCCAGGTCTTCAGCAGTTGGCCGCTTAATAAACTGGGCAGATACGATCATAATCAAGAAGTAGCCGGCACCCAAGATGTAGAAGGTATTGGACAAGCCAACGCTTGACATCAGGAATTGGGCGACCGGGCTGGTTAAAAGAGCGGCAAATCCGAAGCCCATGATGGCCAGGCCAGTAGCCAAACCCCGTCTATCCGGGAACCACTTGATGATGGTTGAGATCGGGGTGACGTAGCCGGCACCCAGGCCCAGACCAGCGATGACGCCGTATGAAGCGTACAAGAGCCAGAGCTGCTGGCTTTGAACAGCCAGGCCAGTCAAGGCGATCCCGCTCCCGTAAAGGATGGCGGAAACAGTCCCAGTCAAGGTCGGGCCGAATTCTTCAACCAGGCGGCCCATGAAAGCCGCGGACATCCCCAGGAAGAAGATGGCCAAACTAAATGCAAATGCAACTGATGATTCGCTCCAGCCGGTCTGTGCCGCGATTGGCTTAGTGTAGACGCTCCAAGCGTATACTGAGCCGATCATCAGATGCAGCATGACCCCCGCCAAAGCAACAATGTAACGATTAGTCTTCATTGTTCAGATATTCTCCTTATAAATCTTTGGACTTTGTAGCAATACACGAACAATATTCTTAAATAGGGTCAATATCATTCGATGTGTTAAGGATACCATGTCAGCAATGTAAGGGCAAGGCAAAATTTTTAAGATCTTGAGTTGGAACCGCTAACCATACTACTAGATCTAGGGTTGTTTTTTGCAAAAGAGTTACCGGTAACATGACCGGAAAAAAGTGAAAGCGCTTAGGAAAACGGCTAAGATAGAAGGGTGAGAAAAAACGGCCACAGGCCAAGGAGGAAAAAATGGCTAGCGATACCAAGATTGACTTGCGCAAGCAAATGATTTACAGCATTTTTGTCAGAAACTACTCGCCAGAGGGCAACTTCGAAGGGGTCCGGAAGGATTTGGACCGGATCAAGGACTTGGGGACGGACATCATCTGGCTTTTGCCGATCCAGCCGTCAGGCAAAGAGAAGCGGAAGGGGAGCCTGGGTTCACCCTACGCAATTTCCGACTACTGGGCTATCAACCCGGAATACGGGACTATGGACGACTTCAAGCGCCTGTGCGATGACGTTCACGCCAAGGGGATGAAGATCATCATCGACTGCGTCTACAACCACACTTCCCCAGACTCAGTCCTGGCTAAGGAGCACCCGGACTGGTTCTACCACAAGAAGGACGGCAGCTTTGGCAACAAGGTGGGAGACTGGAGCGACGTTATCGACTTAGACTACAGCCACAAGGACCTTTGGAAGTACCAGGCAGAGACTTTGGTCATGTGGGCCAAGTATGTGGACGGTTTCCGCTGCGACGTGGCCCCGATGGTGCCGGTGGACTTTTGGAAGTATGCCAGAGAAGAAGTGGCTAAGGTGCGGCCAGGGGCTATTTGGCTGGCTGAATCTGGTGCCCCGGACTTTATCCGCTTCTTGAGAAGCAAGGGGGCAGTCGGTGGGTCAGATTCTGAGCTCTACCAGGCTTTTGACATGACCTATGATTATGACATCTACCCAGATTTGCGGGCAGCGCTGCTGGGGCAAAAGGATCTGACTGACTACCTGGCTGGCCTGAACCGGCAAGAAGGGGTCTACCCGGAAAACTATGTCAAGGCGCACTTTTTGGAAAACCATGACGTGGTCCGGGCGCACGGGATGATCGATGATCCGGCGGCCTTGCGGGCAATGATGGCCTTCATCTACTTCATGAAGGGGGCCATGCTGGTCTACAATGGGGAAGAAAAGGGGGATGCCCACCACGTGACCCTGTTTGACAAGGACCCGGTTGACTGGAACGGCGATATTGATTTGACGGACCTCTTAAAGAAGATGCATGAAATCAAGCAGCTGCCAATCATGGCTGAGGGCAGCTATGAGGCTAAAGAGGTCAGAAAGGGTGTCTTGGAAGCTGTCCACAGCCTGGGTGAAGGCGAAGAAGAAGAGCAGTTGATCGGCTTGTTTAATACGACCGGCAAGAAGCAGGCGATTCCGACCCAGCTGCCAGAGGGGATCTACAAGAACCTTTATAATGGCAGCAGCGTCCAGGTTTACGAAGGAGTCATGCGGATCGGCGAGATTACGATTATTGAGAAATAAGGGCTGAGAAAGCGGTCTGAGGGAGACAGATTTTTTGCGAAAATTGGCGAAAACTTTTTTGACAAAAGCAGATTGTTTGCTATAATGAAAGAGTTGATAAATTGCCAACTTAGCTCAGCTGGTAGAGCATCTCCCTCGTAAAGAGAAGGTCGTTGGTTCGATTCCAATAATTGGCACTCAGAGTATTAAAGAAGTCCGCTGCAAGAACGCAGCGGACTTCTTTCGCGCCAAAATTTGGCACGAAATGATTTTACCCTGGCATTTAGTGATGTTCTAATTTTTGCCCTTGTTGCTGGTTGATGACTGCTACTACTCAACTAATACTTGGCTGACCACCTGGCAGAATCTGCTAAAGGCGGGGCTTATGAGGAAACAGTCACCAAGGTTGCGGCAGGGATGCACAAGCAGTATAAATCCAAAGCTTGTGACCCGGGCAATTAGCAAGGCAGTAGATGCTTAAGCTAAATTGTCTCAGACCGGTGAAGCAAATGACAAGTTCCGTGCTCTGTCAGTCCTCGGCCTCGGCGTAATAGCCCTGACCGCCCTGCTTGGTCTCGCAATCGACAAGAAGCGCAAGAACTAGCCTCTTTCTTTAAAAAGCTAACCGCTTTTTAAGACATGATTCTTTTAATAAAGGATCATGTCTTTTTTTCGCCTTTTTCCTGTTTTTTCGCGGACTTTACACATTTAGGATTGACAAAAAGCCTTTAAAGCATAACTATGTAATTTAAGAAAGGGCAGGGTGATAAAAATGACCGACTACAACAATGAATACGACAACGACTACCTGGAAGATCTGGAGATTGACCCCAGTGAAATCCTGGACTATAGCATCTCTGAAAAACTTGCTGGCTTATGCGGGGAGGAAAAAGCTGCCTTCTGGCGCTCCTTCTACCAGCAGGCCCGGCAGCTGCACCGCCTCTTTATCACTAGTACTGACCTCCGGGAAAACTTTGACGTCGATGTCATCTATAACCGCCGCAACCAAGAAGCGGTCTACCAAGCCATCCCTGCTGGCTGTAAAAAAGAGGAAAGCTGCCTGCTTCTGCAAGGGGTGATCGATGACTACACTTTCTCAGAAGACGACACCCTGGAAAGCCGCCAGTCCCTCTTTATCCCCGATAACGAATCTACCTTCGTCTACGAGCTGAACACTGACGACGGCCTAATCAACCTCTTCGCCTTGACCTACCAGCAAAGTAGCCACGCCCTGGATGCCCTCGGCTTTAACTTGAAGCACCGCCAGCAGATTCACCATGCCGGTGAACTTGATTACTAATTTATAGGAGGGAAAAATGCGTAAGGATCCAAAACTTTTCCAGCACAGCACCCTAGCCATGCTGGTCGCTGGCCTCTTTGACGGGACCATGTCGATTGAAGAGTTATTGAAACATGGCGACAGCGGGATCGGCACCTGCAGCGGCCTGGACGGTGAAATGGTCATCCTTGACGGAATAGCCTACACCATCCGCCGGAACGGGACCGTCGAAGCTTTATCCGGTGACGTCAAAACGCCCTTTGCCTGCGTCCACTTTGACCCAAAAAGTCCTGGCCAAAAGGTGAGCGGCTTCTCTTTGCCGGAACTTGAAGCCTATCTGAAAGGGCAGGGGATGGGGAATATCTTCTACGCCGTCAAACTCACCGGCCGCTTTGCCAAAATGAAGACCAGAACCGTCTTCAAGCAAGAAAAGCCATACCCGGGCTTAAGTGAAGTCGCTGACCAGCAGGCTGTCTTTGAAGGAGAAAATACGACCGGTACCTTGATCGGTTACTATGCTCCTGACCTCTACCAAGGCATCGCTTCCAGCGGTTTCCACCTCCACTATTTAAGTGCTGACCATGCCTTGGGCGGACATGTCTTAGATTTTCAACTGGCTGAAGCTGACCTTAGTCTCACGCCTTTTAGTGACTTTGACCTCCACCTGCCAACTAGCAACGCTGACTTTCTGCAGGCTAACTTTGACCTCGCCAGCCTCAATGACCAGATCCAGCAGGCTGAACACTAACTTGAAAGGACAACATGAAGAAAAAGCTCCAAGCCCTGGCCGCCAGAGTCAAAGTTGAACTCCCGGCCTTGTTTCTCGCCCTTAAAGACCGGCGGACCTCCTGGCTGGCCAAGCTCCTGGCTTTTTTAACCGTGGCCTATGCCTTGTCCCCGGTCGACTTGATCCCTGACTTTATCCCGGTAATTGGTTATTTAGACGATCTTTTAATCCTGCCTCTTCTGGCTGCTTTGACCATCAAGCTGATTCCCGCAGACGTCTGGCAGGACTGCCTGGAGAAAAGCCAGGGGATGTGGGAGAGCGGGAAACCCAAAAAATGGTACTATGCCTTGCCAATTATCATATTTTGGCTCCTAATCCTCTTCTGGATCGGGAAAATGGTCTATCAAGGGATGCATAACTGATTAATTAATAAAGCCGCTGATTTAGTTCAGCGGCTTCTCTTTTTCTTTCTCTTACTGCCACTTTTATTGCCACCGCTTTGTCCAAAGAGAACAATAACTTGTTTGAAATGTTATTGAAATAATGTAATGATTTTAGAAAAAAGAAATACAGTACAAATATATAAAAAATATCCAGGCTGTATTACTAAAAGATGCTTGGTTCCACAATAAGGAAAGCGCTTTAACACGTTTCGGCAATCAAATGAAAAAAAAATAAGAATGTGGTATCATTTATTTGTAAAACTACACACGTTATAAGTCTAGTGAATCGTTCGATTTTTAGGCTAAAAAATAAGCGCGGACCTAGATAAAATCTAGTTTTTGCTAAAAAAGCCGCTTTTTTGAGAAATGTCATTTTTTATACTGAAAAAAACGAAAAAAGGCTTATAATGTAAGTGGAGGAAAAGCGCTTACAGCGTTAACGCGGAAATATGTTTTTATAGGAAGTGAGGTAAGAAATGGACGAGTTGGATCAACATTTACAGAACTTTGCCGCTGGTAATGAATTGTATTTGCAGAATTATCTTGGCTGTCATGCGGCTGGAAATAGCTATGCCTTTCGCGTCTGGGCACCTAAAGCACAGCAAGTCTGGCTGGTCGGCGATTTCAACAATTGGGAGAAAGACCTGCCCATGCAGCAGAATGCTTATGGGATTTGGTCTATTGAAACTGACCGCGCCCAGCCTGGCCAGCTGTACAAATTCTTAGTCAAGCAGGCTGACGGGGAAGAAGTCATGAAATTTGACCCGATGGCCCTAGAATATGAGCGCCGTCCAGGCAACGCTGCCGTGGTAAGCAACTTGCCGGAGAAGCGGTGGACTGACGGTGCCTGGCTCGGCTGGCACAAGCGGTCAAACCACTTTGCCCGCCCAATCAACATATATGAGGTGCATGCCAGCTCCTGGAAGCAGCATGAAGATGACAGCCTCTACACTTTGCGTGACTTGCAAAAGGAACTGATTCCCTACGTTAAGGAGCAAGGCTTTAACTATATTGAGTTCATGCCTTTGACAGCCCACCCGCTGGACGCCTCCTGGGGCTACCAGACGACCGGCTACTTTGCCTTGGAGAGGGCATATGGCGAGCCGCGGGATTTGCAGGACTTCGTGGAAGCCTGCCACAAGGAAAACATCGGGGTCTTGGCTGACTGGGTACCAGGCCACTTCTGCATCAACAGCGATGCCTTGGCTTACTACGACGGGACGCCTTGCTATGAATTTGAAGAAGGCTGGCGGGCCCAAAACAAGGGCTGGGGTGCCTTGAACTTTGACTTGGGCAAGCCACAAGTGCAGTCCTTCCTCTTGTCAAGTGCCCTCTTCTGGCTGGAATACTACCACCTGGACGGGCTCAGAGTCGACGCGGTATCCAACATGCTTTACCGCGACTATGACCGGGGACCGGGCGAGTGGAAGCCTGACCCGTACGGCGGCAACCGCAATATCGAAGGGATTGAATTCCTCCACAAGTTCAACAAGACCATCAAGGAGATGCACCCGGAAAGAATCTTGATCGCGGAAGAAAGTTCCTCCCAAGTCAAGATTACCGGCCGGATTGAAGACGGAGGCCTGGGCTTTGACTACAAGTGGAATATGGGCTGGATGAATGATGAGCTCCGCTTCTATTCCATGGACCCATACTTCCGCAAAGACAACTTTGACCTGTCCACTTTCTCATTCATGTACCGGATGAGTGAAAACTTCATCTTGCCTCTGTCTCACGACGAAGTCGTCCACGGTAAGCGCAGTTTGATGAACAAGATGTTTGGCGACCGGCTTGACCAGTTCGCCCAGTTGCGGAATTTGAATACCATGCTGATGACCTACCCGGGCAAGAAATTGCTCTTCATGGGCGGGGAATTCGGCCAGTACCTGGAATGGCGTTACCAAGAAGGCTTGGAGTGGTCTTCCTTAAGTGATGAGTTAAACGCCAAAATGCTCAAGTATAACCGGGAACTGAACCACTTTTACTTAAACGAACCGGCCTTGTGGCAATTGGAACAGGAAGACAAGTCAGTGAAAATCATCGACGCGGACAACCGCGACCAGTCCGTCCTTTCCTTCATCAGGCAAGGGAAGGTGCGGCATGATTTCCTGATCGTCCTGCTCAACTTCACACCGGTTCAGCGTGACGGCTTTAAAGTCGGCGTGCCTTACCCGGGGACTTACAAGGAAGTCCTCAACAGCTCACGCAGTGAATTTGGCGGCGATTGGACCGCGAAACCACAGGAAATGGCTACCACCCAGGAGAAATTCAAAGATTTCGACTACCAGATTTCGGTTGACCTGCCAGGCTTCAGTGCCATGATCATTAAGCCTGACCAGGTAACAATCAAGAGAAAGCGCTCGAAGAAACGTTGATGTAATGTGATAAAAGATAAAAGATAAGTAGGGAAGGACTTTTTACCATGAGTACAAAAATGCTAGGTTTAATTTTAGCCGGGGGCAAGGGGACCCGGCTGGGCAAACTGACCGCCAATCAAGCTAAGCCAGCCGTGCCATTCGGCGGCCGCTACCGGATCATCGACTTTCCGCTGAGCAATTGCGCCAACTCAGGCGTGCGCAATGTCGGCATCATCACCCAATACGAACCGCTGCGGCTGAACAACCACATCGGCAACGGCTCCAACTGGGGTCTGGACGGCTTGAACTCCAGCGCCACTATCCTGCAGCCATACACGGACAACGCCGGCAGCAAGTGGTTTGAAGGGACCGCCCACGCCATCTACCAAAACATCGACTACATCGACAGCCAGGACCCGGAATATGTCCTGATCCTGTCTGGTGACCACATCTACAAGATGGACTACGCCGACATGCTGGAAGAACACGAAAAGAACCACGCTTCCTTGACTGTGGCCGTGATCGACGTGCCTTGGGAAGAAGCACCCCGGTTCGGGATCATGAATACCGACTCCAGCAGCCGGATCATCGAATTTGAAGAAAAGCCAGCTGAACCAAAGAGCAACCACGCTTCAATGGGGATCTACATCTTCAACTGGAAGCGGCTGCGGGAAGTATTGACCGCGGGCTTTGCTACGGCCGACGACATGGTCGACTTCGGCAAGAACGTCATCCCTTACTACCTGAAGAGTGACGAAAGAGTCTTTGCTTACCAGTTCTCCGGCTATTGGAAGGACGTCGGCACCATCGACTCCCTCTGGCAAGCCAACATGGAATTCCTGGACGGGTCAGACGGCCTGGCTCTGGACGACCGCAGCTGGCGGATCTACTCCAAGAACACCATCGACGCGCCGCAAATGATTACGGAAAACGCGGAAGTAACTGACTCCATGATGGTTGACGGCTGCTACATTGACGGGAAGATCAAGCACTCAATCATCTCAGCCAACGTTGACGTCCAACGCGGCAGCGAGATTGTTGACTCAATCATCATGCCGGGCGCCAAGATTGGCAAGAACGTCAAGATCACCAAGGCCATCGTCGGCGAAGGCGCCGTGATCGGCAGCGACTCTGTCGTTGGTGAAGAAAATGGGGAAATTGCCGTAGTCGGCAACAAGGAAAAGATTGGAGTGTTACCAAATGAAAACAAGTAAGATGTGTGCAATCTTCAGCAACCAGCACGAATACAGCCGGCTGAAGCCGCTGACCGACGAAAGAGCCCTGTCAACTCTGTACTTTGCCGGCAAGTACCGTTTGATGGACTTTGCCCTCTCCAGCATCGTCAACGCTGACATCAACCACGTTTACACCTTGATCAGCCAGGAAAAGGTCCGTTCATACCTGGACCACCTGGGCGGGGGCAAAGAATGGGGGCTGGACACGATCGGTTCCTACGAATACCTGGACTTCTACCAGAACTTGATGCGGCGGCGGTCAAGAGGGGAAAACTACTTTGACGACGTGATCTTCTTCCTTAAGACCTGCAAGATGCCATACACTGTTTTCATCGGCAACAAGATGGCTGCCAACTTTGACTTAAAGGCCATCCTCCACTTCCACCAGTCAAATGACAACCGGATCACCCCGGTCTTCAAGCGGGTGGAAAAGGACAACCTGGCTCCAGATGACCACACCTTTGTCTTGAGCGACAACAATGTCGTGACTGAACAAAGAGAAGCCATTGAACTGACCAGCGAGGGTTCTTTCAACCTTTCAGCCAACGTGTACGTGATGAACACTGACTGGCTGATCCACGAACTGGAAAAGGCCCAAAAGAGCGGGGCTTCCTACGATGTTTCAGAACGGCTGGCCGCTTTGGCCGTCAAGGAAAAGGCCAACGCCTACGAATACACTGGCTACCTGCGCAACATCCACGACATTCCCAGCTACTACCAGGCCAACCTGGACATGCTGGAAAAGGACAAGCGTGACTCCCTGCTTTACGGTAACCAGAAGATCATCACCCGGATCAGAAACGAAGTCGGCACTTACTACGATAAGGAATCTGATGTCAAGAACACCTTGATTTCCACTGGCTGCACGGTCAAAGGTGAAATCAAGAACAGCATCGTTTCCAGAAGAGTAAACTTTGCCAAGGACTCTGTTGCTAAGAACGCCGTAATCATGGCCAACTGCAAGATCAAGAGCGGGGCTGACGTTGAATACGCCATCTTAGACAAGAACGTGGTGATCGAAAAGGGCGTGACCGTCAAGGGCAAGCCTGACAGCCCAGTGGTTATCAAGAAGGGCAGCGTTATCAGCAAGGACTTCGTACTGGATTAATCGGGAGGAAAAATCGTGAGAGTTTTATTTGTCGGGGCCGAATGCGCGCCCTTCTTCAAGACTGGCGGCTTAGGCGACGTTTTGGGCTCTTTGCCCAACCAGCTGGCTAAAGACGGCGATGAAGTCGGTGTGGCTTTGCCCCTGTACCAGGACATGCCGGAAGAATACCGGGAAAAGCTGGAATACCAAGGCAACTTCTATGTTCCAGTTGGCTGGCGGAACCAGTACTGCGGGGTCTTCACCCTGGAAATGAACGGGGTTAAGTACTTCTTCATCGACAACGAATACTACTTCAAGCGGCCAGGCATCTACGGCTACTACGATGATGGCGAACGTTACGCCTTCTTCCAGCAAGCCGTAATCATGATGATGGAACGCTTTGACTTCGTACCAAACATCCTGCACTGCAATGACTACCACACTTCCTTCATCCCATTCCTGCTTCGGGAAAAGTGGGGCTTTGTCGATGCCTACCGCGGCATAAAGACTGTCTTGACCATCCACAACCTGGAATTCCAAGGCAAGTACGACGTCAAGACCCTGCCGAACTTCTTCGGCCTGGGCTATGAATGGTTTGACAACGGGACTGTCCGCTTCAACAACGACGTCAACTGGATGAAGACCGGGATCTTGTACGCCGACCGGGTAACTACGGTCAGCCCGTCTTACGCTGAAGAAATTCAGACGCCGGAATTCGGCCAAGGCCTGGATGAAATCCTCCGCTCTGTCAACTTCAAGCTGGTCGGGATCTTGAACGGGATTGACTTTGCAAAGTACAACCCAGCCACTGACCCGGTCATCAAGGTCCGCTACGACGTCAACCACTTGAAGCACAAGCGCCGCGACAAGACTGACCTGCAAAAGCAGGTTGGCCTGCCGGTAGCGCCAACTACCCCGGTTATCGGGATGGTCAGCCGCCTGACTGCCCAAAAGGGCTGCCAGCTGCTTTTGGAAGAACTGGACAACATTCTCCAGTTTGACCTGCAGGTAGTCATCCTGGGCAGCGGGGACCAGTACTATGAACATGCCTTAAGCGACATTGCCAGCCGCTACCCGGACAAGTTCAAGCTGATCCTGGCCTTTGACGTCAACCTGGCCCAGAAGATCTATGCTGGCGCTGACGCCTTCTTGATGCCATCCGCCTTTGAACCATGCGGTTTGTCACAACTGATCAGCCTGCGCTACGGGACCCTGCCAATCGTCCACCAAATCGGCGGTTTAGCAGACACGGTCTGGGTTTACGACAAGACCAAGAACGAAGGTACCGGCTTCGGTTTCCGCGAATTCAGCGGTTACCAAATGGTTGAAGCCATTATGAAGATGCTGGAACTCTACCATGAAAAGGACAAGTGGGCCAAGGCGCAAAGAACGGCCATGCGGTCTGACTTCTCCTGGAAGAACTCAGCAAGCAAGTACCAATGGATGTACGGCGAATTACTGGGATAGTCGCAATTAATGAGAAAGATGAGCATGAAATCAAGTAAAGTATTAGCAGTAAACAGCAATTTGCGGGAAATTACCCCCGAAGAATTTAAGGAAAGACTGGCCAGCAAGCTGGACCGGCACTTTGAAGAAAGCGTAGATGAAGCTTCTATGGAAGACATCTTTGCTGCTTTGGCTTCAATGGTGCGCGACGGCTACTCCAGCAAGTGGCGCAGAACCCGGATCGCGGAAAGCGCCAATGGTCACAAGCAGGCCTACTACTTCTCCATTGAATTCCTGCCAGGGACTTTGCTGAGAAGCAACCTGCTTAACCTGGGCTGGATGGACACGGCTAAAGAAGCCCTGGCTGACTTAGGCATCGACCTGGATGAAATCGCTGCTGTTGAACCAGACATGGCGCTGGGGAACGGGGGCCTGGGCCGGCTGGCTGCCGCCTTCATGGACTCTTTGGCTTCAACTGGCTATGCCGGCAACGGCAACGGCCTGCGCTACAAGTACGGCCTCTTTAAGCAAAAGTTCGTTAACGGCTACCAAAAGGAACTGCCAAACGACTGGCTGAAGCAGGGGGACTACTGGGAAGTCCGCCGGGAAAGCAAGTCTGTCCTGGTTAAGTTTGGCGGCCGGGTCAACATGGTTGACGACAATGGCTGGCTGACTCCGCAATACGAAGGCGCTACTGTTGTCCGGGCCGTACCTTATGATGTAGCCATGGTTGGCTACCGCAACGGGGTGGCCAACACCCTCCGTTTGTGGGATGCGGAAATTGCCCCGGAAGACGAATTGAAGTACCCGTCAATCGCTGACCGGCGGAAGGTGGAAGACTTGACTTCCATCCTTTACCCGGATGACTCCAGCTATGACGGCCGCCTTCTGCGTTTGAAGCAGGAATACTTCTTTGTTTCCGCCGGCCTGCAGAGCATCTTGAACAACTTCATCAGGGACTACGGTGAAGACAGCTTGACTGACCTGCCGAAGTACGTTGCTGTTCACATCAACGACACTCACCCGGCCATGTGCGTGGCTGAAATGATGCGCCTTCTGGTTGACAGATACCGGATGGACTGGGACGAAGCCTGGGAAGTTACCAAGCAAGTCATGAGCTACACCAACCACACCATCATGGCTGAAGCCATGGAAAAGTGGGACGTGGGCATGTTCAGCCAGCTTTTGCCGCGGCTCTTTGACATCATCAAGGAAATTGACCGCCGCTACGTGGCTGGCCTGGAAGGCAAGGTTTCCGGTGACGTGATCGAAAGAACCAGAATCGTCAAGAACGGACAAGTTCACATGGCCCACCTGGCCATCATCGGTTCCCACTCAGTCAACGGGGTTGCGGCTTTGCACACCCAGCTTTTGGAAACCGAAGTTCTGCGCGACTTCTACCAGCTCTACCCAGACCGCTTCAACAACAAGACCAACGGGATCACCCTGCGCCGCTGGATCCAAATCGCCAACCCGGACCTGGCCAAGCTCTTGGACAAGACCATTGGGACTGACTGGCGCTTTGAGAGCAAGGAAATGCTGAAGTTTGAAAAGTTCTACCACGACACGGCTACCTTGACCAGCCTGCAAAAGATCAAGCTGGCCAACAAGGAAAAGCTGGCCAAGGTCATTAAGGACAAGACCGGCATCGTGGTTGACCCGGAAGCCATCTTCGACGTCCAGGTTAAGCGTCTGCACGCCTACAAGCGGCAAACCTTGAAGCTGCTCCATGTTCTGAAGCTCTACCAAGACCTCAAGGCCGGCATCGACCACCCAAAGCGGGTAGTTATCTTCGGGGCTATCGCTGCTCCAAGCTATGTCTTTGCCAAGCAGGTCATCAAGGTGATCAACTCCGTGGCTGACCTGGTTAACAATGACCCGGACATCAAGGGCAGGCTGAAGGTTGTCTTTCTGGAAAACTACAATGTTTCCCTAGCTGAACAAATCATTCCAGCCGCGGACCTCAGTGAACAAATCTCCACAACCACCAAGGAAGCCAGCGGGACCAGCAACATGAAGCTGATGGCCAATGGGGCCTTGACGGTCGCCACCATGGACGGGGCCAACATCGAAATCAAGGACGCGGTTGGCAGCGACAACATCTTTGCCTTCGGTTTGGACAAGGATGAAGTTTACAACTACTATGCAAACCACTCCTACCACCCACGTGACCTCTATGAAAGCGACCCAGTCATGAAGAAGACGGTTGACGCCTTGATTGACGGGACGATTCCTGGCTGCGTCAGCGAAGGCCGGACCTTGTACGACGACTTCCTGAAGGACAATGAAGAATTCCTGGTTCTGGCCGACTTTGAAGCCTACTTGAAGGCCCAGAAGCTGGTTGAAAAGGTTTGGGCAAACAAACGGCAATGGGCCCAGATGAGCCTGGTCAACATCGCTCACTCTGAACGCTTTGACGCTGACAAGACCATTGAACGCTACGCCAGTGAAATCTGGCACCTGGACAAGGTGGAAGTGGACGCTGGAAAAGCGTAAGAGTGACTGATGAGAGCTATATTTAATTCTTGGGACACTAAATACAAGCAGCCCTTTGGCGCCACGCAGGCCAATACCAGCGTCAAGTGGGCGGTTGAAGTCGATGAAGAGATCCAGGAGATTACCCTCTGGCTGACTAAAAACAATGAGTCGCCGGTGGCTTACCCCATGACTTTCAACGATGAAAGCAAGATGTATGAGACCAGCGTCAAGATTAGCAGCTCCGGGCTCTACTATTACTACTTCAACATCAAGCAAAACGACCAGTTTTACTTCCTGGAAAGAAGCCAGGACGGTTTTGGCGACGGGGAGATCACCCAGGACGGCCGGGATATCCGGACCTTCCAGCTGACTTGCTATGACCGGACGGTCCCGCAGGCTCCCTGGTACACCCAGGGGGTGGTCTACCAGATCTTCCCGGACCGCTTCAACAACGGCAACCCGCATGGGGAGATCCAGGGCCGCAAGAAGGACAGTTTCATCTACGCGACCAAGGAAGACAGTCCTTACTATATTAAGGATGGGCATGGCGATATAGCCCGCTGGGACTTTTTTGGCGGCAACCTCGAAGGTATCCGGCAAAAGATTCCCTATTTAAAGGATTTGGGAGTGACGGCCATCTACTTGAACCCGATCTTCCAGGCTTCCAGCAACCACCGCTATGACACCCAGGACTTCATGAAGATCGACCCCATGCTGGGGACCGAGGAGGACTTCAAGAACCTGATCAAGGACCTGCACAAAAACAGGATTGCCTTGATCTTAGACGGGGTCTTCAACCATGTCGGGGCCGACAGCAAGTACTTCTTGAGCGCGGTCACGGACAAGACGGGCCCTTACTACTCCTGGTTCAACTTCATCAACTATCCGACCAAGTACCAGTCCTGGTGGGGGGTAACCACGCTTCCTGAAGTCAACAAGAATAATGCTGACTACCAGAACTTCATCTGCGGGCCCGACGGCGTTTTAGCCAAGTGGACCCGGATGCATGTCGACGGCTGGCGCTTGGACGTGGCAGACGAACTCCCAATGCCGCTCTTGCGGGAGATCCGCGAGCGCCTGCAGAATGAAGACTGCCATGTCCTGATCGGGGAAGTCTGGGAAGACGCTTCCCACAAGTTCGTCAACAGTGAATTCCGGACTTATATGGCCGGGGACAATTTAACCGGAACCATGAACTATCCGGTCCGCAACTTTATCGTTTCGCTCTTGCAGGCCAATAACGAAACGGAAGAAGTGGCCGCCTTGAATGACCTGGAAAAGCTGGTTGAGAACTACCCTAAGGCTTTTCTGGAAAACTGCCTGAACAATATCGGCACCCACGACACGGCCAGAATCAAGACCGTCTTGGGGGGAGACGAGCAGCTGGTCGCTCTGACCTTTGGCCTCTTGTTCTCTATTCCCGGCGTTCCTTGCATCTATTATGGGGATGAAGCCGGCCTGGAAGGGGACAAGGACCCGGACAACCGCCGCTACTTCCCATGGGGCAAGGAAAGCGACTTTTTGGAAAAAGAAGTCAAGGAACTGGCCCACTGGCGGCGGGAAAACCGGGCACTAGTCGACGGGAAAGTTGGTTATGTCAAGATTGCTTATGGCATCAACGCCCTGGTCCGCTACAACCAAAGGGAACTGGTCATTTACTGCTACAACAAGACCGACCAGGATATGATCCTGGACGCGGGAGAATTTCAAACATATTGCCTGCCAGAGAAGATTGGAGAGCTGGTAAGTGATATACTGGATCAAGAAAGCGTAGCTCAGAAGGCTTATCTGTTGAAGACATTTAAGCTGGACAGGAATGAAAAAGAATAAAAAGGTTGTGACTGTTAAAAAGTATTAATTTCATCCAGTACTAAATAGTAATATTTCTTACCAATTCATGATATAATGCCGGTATCAAAAGATTGGTAGGAAGAAATAATGAGCGAATACATGTCCATATCAAAAGCAGCTGAATATCTTAATGTTGCTAAGTCAACTCTCCGCAATTGGGAAGCTGAAGGACTGATTACGCCGCTTAGAACTGCCTCCAATCAACGTCGCTACACTAAAGAAATGCTAGATGAAGTTCTGCAAGGAAATATGAAAGCAGCTAAGCCTAAGAAGCTGCTGACCATCGGCTATTGCCGGGTTTCTTCTGGCCATCAAAAAGAAGATCTCCAAAGGCAGAAGGACGTAGTGTCCAGATATTGCGAAGTCAATGGCT
>SKER01000649.1_pt1 | contig 37462 bp, 27 predicted proteins | sample 4826961 | NCBI WGS metagenome assembly SKER01 (sample SAMN11008804, study PRJNA524170) | human gut metagenome | biome: Human fecal sample; material: Feces; isolation source: fecal sample from pouch patient p47 | host: Homo sapiens | place: Israel: Tel-Aviv | collected 2016-11-16 | reverse complement strand
CTTTTTTGGCCATATGAAAAGAACCTCCTTATAAGAACAGTATATAACTTTTTTATACTGTCCATTATAAGTGGTTCTTTTCATAGAGTTCTCTTTTTTTGCTGATTAGAGGTTGCGTCATAATGAAAGAAAAGGAGGGGGGAAAATGATTTTTATGGCTATCATGTGTGTTTGTCTCAACTTCTGTTTGATGGGGCAGTTTGTTTATCAAACTTGTGTCTGCCTAGTACTAAAAAGTAAGCGGAATGGCTCTATTAGTCTAGGAAATCACTTTACAAAATTAGAAATAGTGCTACAATAAATTTGTATCGCAAACGTTTGCAAAGCTGTTCCTTTCTAATAAAAAAGACCAATAGTTGTGCAAAACTCATTTGCTTAATTATTTTGGATTTCTTTTCTAAATTTACTGGGGCTTTTTCCAAAATAATTTTTAAAGGCTTTACTAAATGCAAGTGAATCGCTAAAACCAACAGAATTGGATATTTCAGCAATACTTAATTTGGGATTTTCAAGCAAATACTGACTTCTTTTCATTCTGACTTGAAGTATGTACTCTTTTATGGAAAGATTTGTACTTTTTCTAAAAATTTTATAGAGATAACTTCGACTAAGATTCAGTTTTTTAGCAATATCATTAACTCGAAGGGAACTGCCATACTGCGAATGTATTATTTTTTTCACTTGGTTAACATAAGCTTTTGTTGAGCTATTGCTCTCTTCTAAGTGAGATAGAGGAAATTCTTCAATGAGGGCAGCTAAAAGCTTATAAAGTTCACCTACCATTAGTAATTCATTGACAGAGGTTAAGGGGGTGTTGGCAAATTGAATAATGGTCATCATTTGTGAGAAGAGCTTGGAGCTGCGGCCAGAATGACAATAAAAATGTTTAAAAAGGCTTGACTGCTTAAGAATATTCTCGGCTTTTGAACCGCTAAAGCCAATCCAGATATAGCTCCAAGGCATTTGGAGATCTGCTTGATAAAAGGTTGAGATATCTTTGGGGAGAAGGAAGATATCACCTGCTGCTAAGTCAAGGGTGTGTTGATTTATGGTAAGTTTTCCTTTACCTTCAAGGATGAAATGAATGACATAATTGTCTCGAATAGTTGGACCAAAGGAATAGCCTCTATCACATTTTTCTGAACCGTAGTGATCAACGCTTAAATCGAAATTATTAATATCAAATTCATTATAGATATTTAGAATATTCATTTTCTTTACCTTTCTTTAGGAAACATTTTACCATATTTTAGCAACAAACACCTATTTTTTAAAACGGTTACAAAATGTATAATAAGGGTAATATGAAGGGAGAACAAATGGGCATTGTTATTAAAGATAACCTTTTTTATATACACACCAAAGACTCATCATTGATTATTGAAGAAAGAGATGGTGATTTGCTTTTAAAACATCTAGGTAAAAAAATTGAAGCCTATCATTTTTCCAATACTGTTTTTGAAAAGGATCATGCTTTTTCAGCTAATCCAGTGGCGGACAATAGAAATTATAGTTATGATACACAAAGACAAATATTTGGTGTTCATGGTTTTGGTGATTTTAGAGTGCCTTCACTAATCCTTCAACATGATAATAATGATTTAACACGGTTTAAATTTAAGAAGGCTAAAATTATTAAGGGGGGGATCAAGGCAAGAGGTTTGCCTAATCCACATAGCAGTGAGAGTGCTCAAAGCTTGGCTCTTATCTTAGAAGATGATTTGGCAAAACTGCGCATGACTCTGTATTATACGGCTTATGATGATAATGCCACCATTTCAACCTTTGTCAAATTTGAAAATTTATCTGATAAGCCTGTTATTCTTCATCGTGCTTTATCAACAATGTTTGATTTACCTGCCAGCCATTATGATGTGATAACTTTTCAAGGAGCTTATGCTCGCGAGAAGACGCTTCGGCGCCACCAGATTGAACAGGGTCTGTTTAAAATAGGATCTAATCGAGGAGCTTCAGGACATGCTCAAACCCCTTCCTTAATTTTAACAGAGCATGATAGCAATGAGTTTTATGGAGAGGCTTTGGCTTTACAATTAATCTATAGCGGAAATTTTCAAGCTTTTGTTCAAAAAAATCAATTAAACGAGGTTCGCTTAGGCATCGGAATAAATGATGATAATTTTTCATGGGACCTGCAGGCTAATCAGAGTTTTGAGACACCTGTAGCTTTGATAACCTACACTGATAAGGGATTAACGGATCTGACACAAGAAAGTCATAATTTTATTAAACGTCATATTATTCCTAAGAATTTTGCTAATAAGGAACGTCCTATCCTTATCAATAATTGGGAGGCAACATATTTTGATTTTAATCGGAGTCAATTGCTGGGGCTGGCAGATGAAGCCAGAAAACTTGGCATTGAACTCTTTGTGCTTGACGATGGTTGGTTTGGTCATCGTTTTGATGACAATAGCTCACTTGGTGATTGGTTTGTCAATGAAGAAAAACTTAGTGGTTCCCTTGATAGCTTTATCAAGGAAATTCATGATAGAGGATTACAGTTCGGCCTTTGGTTTGAACCAGAAATGGTATCAGTTGACAGCAAACTTTATAGAGCTCATCCTGATTGGGTCATTCAGGCAGATCAGCGAGAGCATACTTATTCTCGCAATCAATTGGTCTTGAATCTAGCTAATCCCGATGTAGTTGCTTATATCAAAACTGTTCTTGATAAGCTGCTGACAGAAAATACGATTGATTATGTTAAATGGGACTACAATCGCAATATAACCAATATTGGCAATGGCAGAACTTACTTGGAAACGCAAATGCAGTCGCATGCTTATATACTGGGGTTGTATGATATTGTTTCTTACTTAACAACAAAACACGATAAGGTCTTGTTTGAATCCTGTTCAGGAGGTGGCGGTCGCAACGATTTGGGGATGATGTGTTATTTTCCTCAAGTGTGGTCAAGTGATAATACAGATGCTATTGCAAGACTGCCTATACAGTATGGTTCCTCTTATCTTTACCCAACTATTTCTATGGGAGCTCATGTTTCAGCGGTTCCTAACCATCAAATGAACCGTCATACCCCTCTTACAACACGAGGTCATGTTGCTATGATGGGAAATTTAGGTTATGAATTGGACTTAGCAATCTTAACCAAAAATGAAAAAAAGGCTGTTGCCAATCAGATTAAACATTATAAAAAGATAAGGTCTGTTGTACAATTTGGCAAGCTTTACCGTCTAATTAATCCCGAAGTTGGAATTAATGAGGTAGCAGTGCAATATACCTATGACAATCAGGTACTGGTTACCTATGTCCGTATTCAATCAACCATAGAGATGATGGAAACAACTGTAAAGTTGAGAGGACTAGATGCAGATGCCATTTATGTTCTTATAGAAACTGGACAAGCCTTTTCAGGTGCGGAGTTAATGTATGCGGGATTGACCATTGATATGCCGCAAGGTGATTATTTGAGTAAACAATACTATTTTATTAAAAAGTAGAAGGAGACACTTATGAAATGGTATAAAAAAATTGGATTACTAGGTATTGTCGGTCTGACGAGCGTCTTACTAGCTGCATGCAACAAAAGTAAGGCTTCGCAGTCAAAGAATGATAAAGTAACAATTGAGTATTTTAACCAAAAAAAAGAAATGGACGCTACCTTGAAAAAGATAATTAAGGACTTTGAAAGGGAAAATCCTAAAATTCATGTCAAGATGACTAGTGTTCCAGATGCTGGTACAGTCCTCAAAACGCGTGTCTTATCAGGAGATGTGCCCGATGTTATCAATATTTATCCTCAAAATATGGACTTTCAAGAATGGTCCAAAGCAGGCTATTTTTATAATATGACGGGTAAAGCCTATCTGAACCATTTAAAGAATCATTATGCTAACGAATATAAAGTTAATCAAAAGGTTTACAGCGTCCCGTTAACAGCTAATGTTTCAGGAATTTATTATAACAAGACCAAATTTAAAGAATTAGGTTTGAAGGTTCCTGAAACTTGGGATGAGTTTGTTAAATTGGTTGAAGAAATCAAAGCAAAAAAGGAAACACCGTTTGCTTTAGCGGGAACAGAAGGTTGGACCTTGAATGGTTATCATCAGTTATCCTTGATTTCAGTCACTGGCAGTGCTAATGCCGCTAATAAATACCTTCGCTTTTCCCAACCAAATTCGATTAAAACCAGTGATAAAATTTTAAAAGAAGATATGGTTCGGCTCAATCTTTTAGCAGATGATGGCAATCAGCAGAAAAATTGGAAGGGAGCTTCTTATAATGATGCTCTTGTGGCATTTGCTAATGAAAAAGCTCTTATGACACCTAATGGTTCGTGGGCCTTGCCAGCTATTAAACAACAAGATCCCAAATTTGAAATTGGAACCTTTGCTTTTCCGGGCAAAAAAACTGGAAATGGCATAACAGTTGGAGCCGGAGATTTAGCTCTATCAATTTCAGCTAAAACAAAACATCTTAAAGAAGCTGAAAAATTTGTTAAATACATGACGACTGCTAGGGCGATGCAGAAATATTATGATGTTGATGGTTCACCAGTAGCAGTAAAAGGAGTCAGAGAAGATAAGAATTCACCTTTGCAACCTTTAACTAAATTAGCTTTTACTGATAAACACTATGTGTGGTTAGGTCAGCATTGGAATAGTGAAGATGATTTCTTTACAGCCACAACCAATTATCTAATGACAAAAAATGCTAAAGGTTTAGCTGATGGGCTTAACGCTTTCTTTAATCCAATGAAAGCAGACGTTGATTAGGAGGGATAAGGGATGACTATCAGAAAAGTTTTAAATAAATACTGGGGTTGGACATTTTTAATCGTACCGCTCATTTTACAAGTTGTATTCTTTTATTTTCCTATGTTTCAGGGTGCTTTTTATAGCTTTACTAATTGGACAGGTCTGACCTATAATTTTGATTTTGTTGGTATTAATAATTATAAGATTTTGATGACTGATGGGAAATTTATGAAGGCTATTGGTTTTACTTTGGTTTTGACTCTGGCCTTGATTGTCGGTGAAATTGTCCTTGGTATTATCATTGCACGTGCGCTTAATGCTAAGATCAAAGGAAAAACTTTTTTCAGAGCCTGGTTTTTCTTTCCAGCTGTTTTATCTGGTTTGACAGTTTCTTTGATTTTTAAACAGGTTTTCAATTATGGTTTGCCAGCAGTTGGCAGTGCTTTGGGAATTAAATTTTTAGAAACAAGTATGTTGGGAACAGCGAACGGGGCGGTTATTGCTTCAATCTTTGTTCTTTTGTGGCAAGGTGTTGCTATGCCTATTATTCTTTTCCTTTCAGGATTACAGAGTATTCCATCAGAGATTGTCGAGGCAGCAGCTATTGATGGTGCTGACAGTAAACAGACATTTTGGTCAGTCGAGTTGCCCTACTTACTGCCAAGTATTTCCATGGTTTTCATCATGGCTTTAAAAGCTGGTCTTACGGCCTTTGATCAAATCTTTGCCTTAACAGGTGGCGGTCCAAATAATTCAACAACATCATTAGGCCTTTTGGTTTATAACTATGCCTTTAAGAGTAATCAGTATGGTTATGCTAATGCTATTGCTTTGATTTTATTCATTATCATTGGAATTGTTTCTGTGCTGCAAATTAAACTCTCTAAGAAGTTTGAAGTTTAGAGGAGACTGATGCTATGAAAAAAGAAGAAAAAATAAATTATTTTTGGAAATATGTACTTTTGACTGTTGGTGGCATCCTGATTTTGATCCCACTGATGGTTACTGTCTTTAGCTCTTTTAAGAAAACTAAGGATATTATGAATCATTTTTTTGCCTTTCCAAATCCTATCACCTTGGATAATTACAAACGTTTGTTAGCTGATGGTGTTGGCGGCTATTTTTGGAATTCAACGGTGATTACTGTTTTATCCGTTTTGGTGGTCATGCTCTTTATCCCTGCAGCGGCTTATTCCATTGCGCGTAACATGTCTAGAAGAAAAGCTTTCAATATCATGTATAGCCTGTTGATTCTGGGAATTTTCGTTCCTTTCCAGGTTATCATGATTCCTATTACGGTTATGATGAGTAAATTAGGCTTGGCTAATATGTGGGGATTAATTATTCTGTATTTAACTTATGCTATTCCACAGACACTCTTCCTTTACGTGGGTTATATCAAACTAAGTGTACCTGATAGTTTAGATGAAGCAGCTGAAATTGATGGTGCGGATAAATTGACAACTTATCGTAAAATCATTTTCCCTATGTTAAAACCAATGCACGCAACAACTCTGATTATTAATGCACTTTGGTTCTGGAACGACTTTATGTTGCCATTGCTGATTCTTAATAAGGATTCAAGTATGTGGACGCTTCCTCTTTTCCAATACAATTATAGCGGACAATATTTCAATGATTACGGTCCTAGTTTTGCTTCTTACATTGTTGGTATTATTACCATTACAATTGTTTATCTTATTTTCCAAAAACACATTATTGCTGGTATGAGCAATGGAGCTGTGAAGTGAGAGCTATAGATAATGACCGCTTAAGCAGCTCTTCATTAACTAACGCCAGCCGCTATGGCGGTCTGCCTAAGTTCCCACTAGCTCGCCACCCGCAATAAGAACGATTACTTCTGGCTCGCGTCGTAGGAGCTAAAGATGTGGCTGTTATTTTTAGGTTGAACTGGTATAAACCAAAATTAATTAGAGGAGATAAAATGCCAATTACAAATAAAACAATGTTGATTACTTACGCAGACAGTTTGGGTAAAAATTTGAAAGAATTGAATGAAAATATTGAGAATTATTTTGGAGATGCTGTTGGCGGTGTCCATTTGCTGCCATTCTTTCCTTCCACAGGTGATCGTGGCTTTGCACCGATTGATTACCATGAAGTTGACTCTGCTTTTGGCGATTGGGATGATGTCAAACGCTTGGGTGAAAAATATTACCTCATGTTTGATTTCATGATTAATCATATTTCGCGTCAGTCTAAATATTATAAAGATTACCAAGAAAAGCATGAAGCAAGTGCTTATAAAGATCTATTTTTAAATTGGGATAAATTTTGGCCTAAAAATCGCCCGACACAAGAAGATGTAGACCTGATTTATAAGCGTAAGGATCGAGCACCTAAGCAGGAAATCCAATTTGCAGATGGCAGTGTTGAACATCTCTGGAACACTTTTGGGGAGGAACAGATTGATCTTGACGTGACTAAAGAAGTGACTATGGATTTTATTCGCTCTACCATTGAAAATTTAGCAGCCAACGGCTGTGATCTCATTCGTTTGGATGCCTTTGCCTATGCTGTTAAAAAGCTAGATACGAATGATTTCTTTGTTGAACCTGAAATCTGGACTCTGCTAGATAAAGTTCGTGATATAGCTGCTGTATCGGGTGCGGAAATCTTGCCGGAAATTCATGAACACTATACTATTCAATTTAAAATTGCAGACCATGATTACTATGTTTATGATTTTGCTCTGCCTATGGTGACGCTCTACAGCCTATATTCGGGCAAGGTTGACCGTCTTGCCAAATGGCTGAAAATGAGTCCGATGAAACAGTTCACCACCCTTGATACACATGACGGTATTGGTGTGGTTGATGTTAAGGATATCTTGACTGACGAAGAAATTACCTATACTTCTAATGAGCTTTATAAGGTCGGTGCCAATGTCAATCGTAAGTATTCAACTGCCGAATATAATAACTTGGATATCTATCAAATTAATTCAACTTACTATTCAGCACTTGGTGATGATGATCAAAAATACTTTTTGGCCCGCTTGATACAAGCTTTTGCTCCAGGTATTCCACAGGTTTATTACGTTGGCTTTTTAGCTGGCAAGAATGATCTTGAATTACTGGAAAGCACTAAAGAAGGCCGCAATATCAACCGTCATTATTATAGTAGTGAAGAAATTGCTAAGGAAGTGAAGCGACCAGTTGTCAAGGCACTTTTAAATCTCTTTACTTACCGCAATCAGTCAGCAGCTTTTGATTTGGATGGCCGTATTGAAGTGGAAACGCCAAATGAAGCGACCATTGTCATAGAACGTCAAAATAAAGATGGCAGTCATATCGCAACAGCAGAGATTAATCTCCAAGATATGACATACAGAGTAACAGAAAATGATCAAACAATAAGCTTTGAATAATTAGGAGAGAGACTATGGTTGAACTAAATTTAAATCACATTTATAAAAAATACCCTAACAGCAGTCATTACTCTGTTGAAGATTTTGACTTGGATATCAAGAACAAAGAATTCATCGTTTTTGTTGGTCCTTCAGGCTGCGGAAAATCAACAACCCTTCGGATGGTTGCTGGTTTGGAGGATATTACCAAGGGCGAACTTAAAATTGACGGTGAAGTGGTCAATGATAAGGCCCCCAAAGATCGCGATATTGCTATGGTTTTCCAAAACTATGCGCTTTATCCTCATATGAGCGTTTATGATAATATGGCTTTTGGACTTAAACTACGTCACTATTCCAAAGAAGCTATTGATAAGCGTGTCAAGGAAGCTGCACAAATTCTTGGTCTGACCGAATTTTTAGAACGTAAACCAGCTGATTTATCCGGAGGTCAACGTCAGCGTGTGGCTATGGGTCGGGCAATTGTTCGTGATGCCAAGGTCTTTTTGATGGATGAGCCCCTGTCCAATTTAGATGCCAAGTTGCGGGTATCTATGCGGGCAGAGATTGCGAAAATTCATCGTCGTATCGGTGCAACGACCATTTATGTTACCCATGACCAAACGGAAGCCATGACCTTAGCTGACCGTATTGTTATTATGAGTTCAACAAAAAATGAGGATGGTTCAGGTACAATTGGCCGCGTGGAACAGGTAGGAACGCCTCAGGAACTTTATAACCGGCCTGCTAATAAATTCGTTGCTGGTTTTATCGGCAGTCCGGCCATGAACTTCTTTGATGTTACTATCAAAGATGGGCATCTGGTCGGTAAGGATGGCTTAACGATTGCTGTTACAGAAGGGCAGCTTAAAATGCTTGAGTCTAAAGGTTTTAAGAATAAGAACTTAATTTTTGGTATTCGTCCGGAGGATATTTCCAGCAGTCTTTTAGTTCAGGAAACTTATCCAGATGCTACAGTTGATGCAGAAGTGGTTGTCTCAGAATTGCTTGGCAGTGAAACCATGCTTTATCTTAAACTTGGGCAAACAGAATTTGCAGCACGTGTCGATGCTAGAGATTTCCATGAACCGGGTGAAAAGGTCTCTCTCACCTTTAATGTTGCCAAGGGTCACTTCTTTGACGCAGAAACGGAAGCAGCCATTCGATAAAAAACGGCTTAAATTGTTTTAGATTTTCTCAGTCTCTTTATTAGAACTAAAGAGACTAACATGTCATAATAAATTAAAGGTGGTGATGAGATGCAAAAACATTGGTGGCACAAGGCAACTGTTTATCAAATTTATCCAAAATCTTTTATGGATACAAATGGTGATGGAATTGGTGATCTCAAAGGCATTACGAGTAAATTGGATTATTTGCAAAAGTTAGGGGTTATGGCTATTTGGCTATCTCCAGTTTATGATAGCCCCATGGATGACAATGGCTATGACATTGCGAACTATGAAGCAATTGCGGATATTTTTGGCAATATGGCTGATATGGATAATTTGCTGACGCAGGCAAAAATGCGCGGCATAAAAATCATTATGGATCTAGTGGTTAATCATACCTCAGATGAACACGCTTGGTTTATTGAAGCACGTGAGCATCCAGACAGTTCTGAACGCGATTATTATATTTGGTGTGACCAGCCAAATGATTTGGAATCTATTTTCGGTGGTTCTGCTTGGCAGTATGATGATAAGTCCGATCAATATTATTTGCATTTTTTTAGTAAGAAGCAGCCAGATCTAAACTGGGAAAACGCAAACTTACGTCAGAAGATTTATGATATGATGAATTTCTGGATTGATAAAGGTATTGGTGGCTTTCGGATGGACGTCATTGATATGATTGGGAAAATTCCTGCTCAGCATATTGTCAGTAACGGACCAAAATTGCATGCTTATCTTAAGGAGATGAATGCCGCTAGTTTTGGTCAACATGATCTGCTGACTGTGGGGGAAACTTGGGGAGCAACGCCTGAGATTGCGAAGCAATATTCAAATCCAGTCAATCACGAACTCTCTATGGTTTTTCAATTTGAACATATTGGTCTTCAGCATAAACCAGAAGCTCCTAAATGGGATTATGTGAAGGAACTTAATGTTCCTGCTTTAAAAACAATCTTTAATAAATGGCAGACTGAGTTGGAATTAGGACAGGGGTGGAATTCGTTATTCTGGAATAACCATGACCTGCCTCGTGTTTTATCAATCTGGGGAAATACGGGCAAATATCGTGAGAAGTCTGCTAAAGCACTGGCTATTCTTCTTCACCTTATGCGTGGGACACCTTATATTTATCAAGGTGAAGAGATTGGGATGACCAACTATCCTTTTAAAGATTTAAATGAACTTGATGATATTGAATCCCTTAATTATGCTAAGGAAGCTTTTACAAATGGTAAGTCTATGGAAACTATCATGGACAGTATTCGTATGATTGGCCGTGATAATGCCAGAACACCTATGCAATGGGATGCTTCTCAAAATGCCGGATTTTCAACAGCGGATAAAACATGGCTGCCAGTTAATCCAAACTATAAAGACATAAATGTTCAAGCAGCTCTGAAAAATTCCAATTCTATCTTTTACACCTATCAACAACTCATTCAGCTTCGAAAAGAAAATGATTGGCTAGTAGATGCCGATTTTGAATTGCTCCCTACAGCGGACAAAGTATTTGCCTATTTACGAAAGGTAAGAGAAGAAAGGTATCTTATAGTGGTCAATGTTTCAGATCAGGAAGAAGTTCTAGAGATTGATGTTGACAAACAAGAAACTCTCATTAGCAATACAAATGAAAGCGCTGCTCTTGCCAATCACAAACTCCAGCCTTGGGATGCTTTTTGTATTAAGATAAACTAGGATAAAATAAGAAAACAACAGACGATACCACTTAAAAAGTGACGGCCTGTTGTTTTTTAATGTTTGTATCAAGTAATAAAGCGATTCTGATTGACTATTTGACAGTTTGACATTGTTGATACTGTCAAATGATTTTATTTGAATCAATGTGTCTTGTTTCCTAAATGCTGCTTTCTCTTAATGTCAGCTGAGTGGCCAATCTGGTCATGCTTGGAATAATATGAGGGTTAAGGATTTGTCTGTTGAGGATATCAACAGCAGTACGGCCCATTTCTTTGGTAAAGACAGTAATGCTGGAGAGTGCTGGGAAGACCTGTTTAGTCAAGGCTGTATCGTTAAAAGAAATCAAACTGACACGATTGGGGACAGGAATGTTTGCTTCTTGCAAAGCACGAAGCGCTCCAATGGCTAAGCTATCATTAGCAATAAAAAATGCTTGTGGTAAGTTTTCCTTGAGTTCTTTGATGGCCTTTTTCATCAAATGATAACCAGTCTGTGCTGAAAAGTCCCCAATGAAGATATAGTTTGGATTGTAGATGTCTTGTTCATAGGCATAATTTCGAAAGGTACGAAACCGTTGATCAATGAGCAGTTCTCTGCCATCTGTCGTTTTTTCTTCGCCAGCAATCATACCAATTTTGGTTAAGCCATGATCTAAAAAATAATCTAAAACTTTAACAACAGCATTGTCAAAGTCAGTCATTACGCAAGGATACCCAGCGTTGAGAGTGTCACTGTCAACAAAAACCAGTTTATCGGATAATTTTTTCAGCTCTGCAATTTGATAAGTACTGAATTTACCGATGGCAATGAGACCGACGACATCTGCAGACACTTTACTGATATCGTTATCAAAATAACGGACAATATCATAATCTAATTCCTGAGCACGCTTTTCAATACCGATACGAATAGAATAGTAATAAAGATCGTTGAGTTCTTCCTGCTGACTGTACCATTGCACGATAGCAATTTTTTGTCTGACCTGAGGAGAATTAGTGGTTTTTAAATGCTTCTGATAACCAAGCTCATCAGCAACCGTTAAAATACGATGCTTAGTCTTTTGACTGACAGATAAGGTTTCATCTTTGTTCAATACTCTGGAAACCGTTGCCTGAGAAACTTTTGCTAATTTTGCAATGTCTTTTAATGTAGCCATTATCATCCTTCCTTCTCATTTCAGTATAACAAAAGTAAAGGAAAAAGAAAATAAATTTAGTAAAATTTTAGTAAAAATATTGACCTCAGATTTCTAAGATTATAAAATAGATTTGTAAAATCAGAAGTTAGAAAGGATTCTTATGAAAAAACAAGAATTAAACCAAGCCTTTACTCACGTTTTTGGAAGAGAAGCAGACGCTACTTTTTTCTCACCGGGACGTATCAATCTTATTGGAGAGCATACCGATTATAATGGCGGTCGTGTCTTTCCCGCAGCAATCACCTTGGGAACATACGGTGCAGCTCGTAAACGTGATGATAAATTACTCCGCTTTTACTCCGCTAACTTTGAAGAACTTGGTATTATTGAAATCAGTCTTGATCATCTTATATTTGATAAGAAGGATAGTTGGACGAATTATCCTAAAGGCGTCATCAAATACTTGCAAGAAGCAGGGCACTCGATTGACAATGGTATGGATGTCTATGTTTTTGGAAATATTCCAAATGGTTCTGGGCTATCTTCATCTTCATCTCTTGAATTGTTGATTGGGATTATGGCTGAAGAGTTGTTTGATCTTAAACTTGATCGTCTTGATTTAGTAAAAATTGGGAAAAGAACTGAAAATGACTTTATCGGTGTTAATTCAGGAATCATGGATCAATTTGCTATTGGTATGGGAGCTGAAAAGAAGGCTATTTATCTTGATACGAAGACTTTGGAATATGATCTTGTACCGCTTGACCTTGGTGACAATGTTATTGTTATTATGAATACCAACAAACGCCGTGAGTTGGCTGACTCGAAATATAATGAGCGCCGTACGGAATGTGAAAAAGCAGTCGAAGAATTGAATGTTCTTCTTGACATCAAGTCTCTTGGTGAATTGGATGAAGAAACTTTTGACGAATATGCTTATCTCATCAAGGATGCTAAGCGTATCAAACGCGCTCGCCATGCAGTTTCTGAAAATCAAAGAACTCTGAAAGCTAAGAAAGCCCTTGCAGCTGGTGATTTGGAGAAATTTGGACGGCTGGTCAATGCCTCGCATGTTTCTCTGGAACATGACTATGAAGTAACAGGGATTGAACTTGACACGCTGGCTCATACCGCTTGGGAACAAGAAGGTGTTCTGGGCGCTCGTATGACAGGAGCTGGTTTTGGCGGCTGCGGCATTGCTATTGTTGCCAAAGATAAGGTTGCAGCCTTAAAAGAAAATGTCGGTCGCATTTACACTGAAACAGTAGGTTACGCGCCAGCCTTTTATATCGCAGAAATCGCAGGCGGCAGTCGTGTTCTCTCAAGGAAATAAAACGATGACAGCATTACTAGATACTTTTGTTAGTAAAATTATTGAAAATAGTGACTATACTGAATTGGATGCTACCTACCTTAGAAATCGTATTCTTGCTTTGGTTGGTGAAGATAATGCTCAGCAGGATACAAACCAAAGCAACCTCATTGCTCTTAAGGATGAATTGGTTGATTTGGCTGTTGTGAACAGTAAAGTTGGCGACTTAGCTGAAGAGAAAGATTGCTTGGGAGCGGAGTTAATGAACTTCATCACGCCAATTCCAAGTCAGGTCAATCAAGCTTTCTGGGATACTTATGCAAAATCTCCTCAGAAAGCTATCAAAGATTTCTATGAACTCAGTAAGCGTAACAACTATATTAAAGTGACCGCTATTGCTAAAAATATTGCTTTCACAACGTCATCAGTTTATGGGGATATTGACATTACTATCAATTTGTCAAAACCTGAAAAGGATCCTAAAGCTATTGCAGCAGCTAAGTTAGCTAAGACTTCCAATTATCCCAAGTGCCAACTTTGCATAGAAAATGAAGGCTATCAGGGTAGGATTAATTATCCTGCTCGTACCAACCATCGCATTATCCGTATGAATTTGGGTGATGAGAAATGGGGTTTCCAGTATTCTCCTTACGCTTATTTCAACGAGCACTGCATTTTTCTCAACACTGAGCATGTACCTATGGTGATTAGCCAGAACACTTTTAGACAGCTCCTTGACATTGTAGACATCTTCCCGGGTTATTTTGCGGGTTCTAACTCAGATTTGCCTATTGTCGGTGGCTCTATCTTAAATCACAATCATTATCAAGGCGGCCGTCACATTTTTCCTATGGAAATAGCAGAGTTGGATAGCGTGTTTCATTTCAAAGACTTTCCAGATGTGACAGCAGGTATTGTCAAGTGGCCTATGTCAGTTATCAGACTGCGTGGAGCAAACAAGTCTCGCTTGGTGGAATTGGCTGAAATCATTCGTCTGGCTTGGCGTAACTATTCTGATGATACGATGAACATTCTTGCATTTACAGGTGATACACCGCATCACACTGTGACACCGATTGCTCGAAAACGCGATGGACAATTTGAGCTGGATATTGTTTTACGTGACAATCATACGACAGCAGAGTATCCTGACGGAGTTTATCATCCTCATGTTGATGTGCAGCATATTAAGAAAGAAAATATCGGGCTGATTGAGGTTATGGGCTTAGCCATTTTACCGCCAAGACTGAAAAAAGAGCTGGCAGAAGTTGAAAAATACGTGTTAAACCAGTATAATGAAATGGCCGATTACCACAAAGACTGGGCTGATGCCATTAAGGCCAGTCATCCAGAAACGAGTTCAGAAACCGTTTCAGAAGTTGTCAAACAAGCTGTTGGGAGAACCTTTGTCCGTGTCTTGGAAGACGCAGGTGTCTACAAACGTAATAGACAGGGGCAAGCAGCTTTCATGCGGTTTGTAGAGAGTATTGGAGTGAAGTAAAAAAGAAAGGAAGGGTTGGTTCTAGCTTTGTTGGTTAGAATTGAACCCGCCCTAGCGACTGTGCAGAAAAGACAACCTTTTTTAGATGCAGGTGTCTGCGTCAAGTTTCCTTTTTTGCTCTGTCGTTTACGGGCTTGGTATCTTAATTATGGCTATTTTAGTTTTAGGTGGAGCTGGTTATATTGGTTCACACATGGTTGACCGTCTTATTGAAAAAGGTGAGGAAGAGGTTGTTGTCGTTGATAGTTTGGTGACAGGTCACCGTGCAGCAGTACACCCAGCTGCTAAGTTTTATCAAGGTGATTTAGCAGATCGAGAGTTTATGAGTATGGTTTTTAGAGAAAATCCTGATGTGGATGCCGTTATTCACTTTGCAGCTTATTCTTTGGTTGCAGAGTCCATGAAAAAGCCCCTCAAGTATTTTGACAACAACACCGCAGGCATGATTAAACTCTTGGAAGTCATGAGTGAATTTGGTGTCAAATATATCGTCTTTTCATCAACAGCAGCAACCTATGGTATTCCTGATGAAATTCCAATCAAGGAAACAACACCGCAGCGTCCGATTAATCCATACGGTGAGAGTAAACTCATGATGGAAACCATTATGAAATGGTCTGACCGGGCCTACGGTATCAAGTTTGTGCCACTTCGCTATTTCAATGTGGCTGGTGCAAAACCAGATGGCTCAATCGGTGAAGATCACAGTCCTGAAACACATCTACTGCCAATCATTTTGCAGGTTGCTCAAGGCGTGCGTGAGAAAATCATGATTTTTGGTGATGATTATAACACGCCAGATGGTACCAATGTGCGCGATTATGTACACCCTTTTGATTTGGCGGATGCTCACCTGCTTGCTCTTAACTATCTGCGCCAAGGCAATCCATCAACGGCCTTTAACTTGGGATCATCAACAGGATTTTCAAATCTTCAAATTTTAGAAGCCGCTCGTAAAGTTACGGGACAGAAAATCCCTGCAGAAAAAGCAGCTCGCCGTTCGGGAGATCCAGATACTTTGATTGCATCTTCAGAAAAAGCACGTGAGGTGCTTGGCTGGAAACCGCAATTTGATGACATTGAAAAAATCATTGCCTCCGCTTGGGCATGGCATTCCAGCTATCCAAAGGGTTATGATGACAGAGACTGAGTTTTAATGACAGAGTTTCATTTGAAAAAGCAGTAGGAATAGTTAGAAACAAGCTTATAAATAGTGGATCTTGGAATTTGCAGTTTTTAATTGAAATGGCTAAAACATATATGAACAGCTGTAATTTAAGGAAATCTAATTTCTAAAAACTTTGCCTATGGAAAATCTCTAGCTAGACTTTATTTATTCTGAATACTTATTTTTTATGAAATTAAAGCAAAAATGAGGTATAATAGAGAGTATCTAGAGGAATAGGAGGGTATTTTGTGGGAGAAAGAAAATTTAGCATGCGATTTCTTGTCTTTCTCATCGCATTTTTTGCTGCTTTCTATAAATTTATCGAGACTGAACGGATTGATTCAAATACAGTTGCTGTAAACCCTGATTCGCTCATTTTAAAGCGATTTTTAAAAACAAATCAATTAAATGGGATCATGATTGTGACGGGGCCAGATGGTAAGGCTCAAGTATTTTCAAATCAAAGCAAGGTAGATGGCAGTCCTGTTTCAATTAAGGATTATTTTCCTCTTGCTTCTTTACAAAAATTGATAACAGGGGTGGCTATCCAACAATTAATTGATAAAGGAAAACTGTCTTTAAACACACCTTTAAGCAAATATTATCCTCAAATTGAAAATAGTGAAAATATCACGATACAAAATTTACTTACCCACACAAGCGGTTTGGCAGATCGAAAAGAAGTTCCTCAGCAAGTGCTGACAACTCAAGAGCAGCAATTGGATTTTTCATTGACCAATTATCGCGTAACTTATCGAAAAAAATGGAAGTATGCTAACATTAATTATGCTTTGCTAGCTGGCATTATCAGTCAAATTAGCGGTCAAAATTATGCGACTTATGTTCGTCAACACTTCTTAACAGCTGGTAAGGGTTGGCATTTTAAAAAGTATATTCAAATAAAAGATAAGTCCAAGTTAGCTGCCTTGTCAGTGATGGATCAAAGTACGACTTGGGATAAGCTGTCAAAAGAAGTGACATCTACCTTTGGAGCTGGTGATTATGCTTCTAGGCCAGTGGATTATTGGAAATTTATGATGGCTTTTATTAATGACCAATTTGTTCCTGTCAGCGAATACCAACGTTCTATGAAAATGACTTCTAAGAGCTATTATGGCGGCCTCTACATCAGCCAAAAGATGCTGCATGCAAATGGTGGCGGCTTTGATACCTACTCTTGCTTTGCTTATTCAAATCCTAAAACCAAACAGGTCATGGTTTTGTTTATCACAAACGGTAAGTATAAACGGGTCAAATCCTTAGCAGCTAAAGCCTTTAAACTATATGCAGATTCGTATGCGCTGAGGAAAAATGAAACGTCAAAATAAAAAGACAAGTGACAGTACCATTTAAAAAGCGGTACTGTTTTTATTTGTTTTTCATTGCTATTATTTTCCTATCACTTACCATCAGAAAATCTAAAATGACCTTTTTTTAATTTTGAGAGACAGTTACTTTTTCTCTTACAAGCTTAGAAATGCTATAATAACTATAACTGATTCAATCAAAAAACGAATAAGTTCTAAAAACCATGAAAGATTTGTGCTTTAAGAAGGTACATAGAGATAAGATGAAAAATTATGCAGAGTTTTATGAGAAACTGACAAAGCCAGTCAAAACAAGAAGTAAATGGCTTTATTTTGTAAAAGCAGTCAATTCTGTAATAACCAGAATAATGCCCTTTATTTATCTGATACTTTTACTTTACCTTTTTTGGACTCGAAAGAATGGGATGGCTTTAATACCTTTTGTTTTCATTCCGGGAACATCCTTTATATTATTGTCATTACTTAGAAAGATATTAAATCAGCCAAGACCTTATGAAAGGTGGACGATCAGTCCATTAATCATTAAGGACGCTAAGGGACAGTCCATGCCCAGCCGTCATGTCTTTTCGGCAGTGGTGATTAGTGTTTGTGTTCTACGTGTGACCACTTGGGCTGGAATCTTTTTATTAATCTTATCCGCCTTACTAGCCTTTTGTCGTGTTCTAGGCGGTGTTCATTACCCCAAAGATGTTGTAGTGGGCTATATCACTGGTCTTATAGCAGGAAGTCTGCTCTTTTTGGTTTAAGTGATTTTAGCAAACTAAATTTTAAAGAATTAGTTAAAAAAATGTGGGATTAAAATTTGAAGTGAGGAGCACTTTTTAGAGGTGCTCCTTATTTTAATTTCGTAATTGACAAATTGTCAGTCGCGCTATATAATACTGATAAAAGTAATTAGGAGGCTTGTCTATGCGAGATGTTAAAGCGCTTGAGGTTCGCCGACAAGAAATCATGGAAGCAGCACTGCAGATTTTTATGGAGAAGGGCTACCTTGAGACAAGGACACAGGATATTATTGACAAAGTCAAGATTTCGCGTGGTCTGCTCTATTATCATTTTAAAAATAAAGAAGACATTCTCTACTGTTTAATTGAAAAATATTCTCAACCTGTCATCCAGCGTTTGGCCAAGATTAGTCAAGATAAGAAGCTGACTGCTAAGGACAAACTGCGCACCTTCTTTGAAGCGACACAAATTGGATCAACCGATCATACTAAGGAGAATGCAGGCTTACAAGAGATTGTCGATCTAGAACAAAATCGTTATCTAATGGACCGTCTGGCTCATGAGATTATTGATCTCTCAAGTAACTATTTGGCTCATATCCTAGAGCAAGGCAATGAAGAAGGTCTCTTAGCTCTGTCTCACCCACAGGCTTTGGCTCGTATCCTCATGACTGCCTATATCTTCACTGCTAATGAGCTGACAACCCTCAAGGATAAAAAGAAGGCAGAGGATTATTGGTTTACTTTTGAGCATTTGCTCAATTGTACTTTGCAAGTTAATTTATTTTAATTAGCCGATGATATCATCGGTTTGATTTAGGTTTGTGACTGACATTTTGTCAGTTATCTTTGAAAGGAGATATTATGTTGGAAATCAATCATTTAAGAAAGATTTATAAAGGATCCAATAAAGGCATTCAAGATTTAAATTTGACTTTGGAAGCAGGAGATATCTGTGCTTTTATCGGTTCCAATGGAGCAGGTAAATCCACTTCCCTCAAATCTATTGTGGGTATTTATGCTTTTGATAGCGGACAAATTTTATTGGATGGCATTGATCTTTCGAAAAATCCTCAGTCTTTTAAGCAGAATTTGGGCTATGCGCCGGATAATCCTGATCTTTATGAAAATCTACGAGGCTATGAATTTTTGAATTTCATTGCTTCTATCTATAGCCTACCGCAAGAGTCATTTGTAAAGAGGGTGAAATATTTAGCCAAAGAGTTGGATTTGGAGGAGGATCTATCTCGTTTGATTTCCACTTATTCACATGGTATGAAGCAGCGTCTGGTGCTCATTTCTCTTTTTCTGCATAATCCTGCCTTGATTGTTTTAGATGAGCCTTTTGTTGGCTTGGATCCTAATGCCACTTATTTTTTAGTCAATGAGCTGAGAAAAAGAGCAGCAGCGGGTGCTATTATTATCTATTCAACCCATGTTTTGGAGGTAGCTGAAAAACTTTGCAATAAGCTTGTTCTCATTGATAAGGGACAGGTTAAAATCAGTGACAGCATGAGTTCGGTCACTAAAGAGCAGACACTCAGTGCTATCTTTAGGAGGGTGACACATGCCAAAAACTAATTTAATCTATCTATTAATTCTCAGGTATAAAAATCGCTTGGGGTTATCTAAGTTAAGAGATTCTGATGCCTCTATCCGAGCTCATGCCTTACTAACAATCAGTGGTTATACAATAGCTCTTCTATTGCTTTTGAGCTATTTTCTCTTGTTACCGCTGCAGATGAAAGCGGAGCAGGAACTTACTCAAGTGATGTCTTATGCAACAGGTTTACTCTTTTGGATGCTGAGCTTTTGGTCAGTTTTGACGGGTTTCTCCAATTTGATAAAAAGCAGTGATAGGGACTTTATCTTTAGCCTCCCTCTTTTGTCTTGGCAGGCTAAGTTGGCTAATTTTATCTCTCAATACATCTTAAGGCTTGCTTTGTCCCTTCTCATTTTACTGCCTACTCAGATCGTTTTATATTTCTTATCTCCTTTTCCTTTGATTAATCTAGGGCTCGTCCTTTTAATTTCTCTGATTCTTCCTGCCTTGTCTTTTATTTTCCCGCTGATTTTAGCTATTCTAATTAAAATGCTTTTGAGGTCACTGAGCCTCAAAAGTTCCTTCATAGAATCTCTCTTGCTTTTCTCGCTGACAGCCTTTCCTCTTATTTTTAGTTATGTCCAGACAGGATTGGGGAACGCTAAGTTGGGACTTATCCATGTTTCTATCCTTCCTTTTTCCCTCTTGGAAAATATCAGTCGAGACCAGCTTTTCTTTATCCTTGTTCTAGTCATTGTGACTCTAATGATAACAGCAATAGTCCTTTTCTTTTTGGTAAAACAATACGATTATCTATCTGACTTGCTTGCCAGTAGGAAAAATGAGAAGAAGCACTCTTACAGTCTACAAACAAGATCGAAACTAACCGCTCTTTTTCGCAATGAAGTTAGTCGTTATCTTTCTTCTTTTACTTATGTCAGCAATACCATTCTTGCTCCGTTTTTGTTGATTATTATCGGATTTCTCCCCATGGTAAAAGTTAATATAATGAAGGGAGTCTCTTTGCCTAATTTGACGATCATCATCGCAAAACCGCAACTTTATTTGCTGGTCTTTATTGTTTGCTCCAGTCTAACAACAACAACTTCTTGCAGCTTTTCCATAGAAGGAAAGAGAGTCTGGCTAATCAAGTCCCTTCCGATTTCCATCGCTCAGATCAGTTTTATTAAGTTTTCTCTCAATATGCTCTTGCTTTTGCCGGGCTTGATACTGGCTTCCGTCAGTCTCATCTATTCTTTTCCCTTGCATCTCTGGATAGCAGGACAAGCCATTTTCTTTTTAGTGGTTAATAGTTGCTTTATTTCTCTTGTAGGTTTATATATCAATCTACAGCATCCCAATTATCAATGGGAAAATGAAATGGAAGTTGTTAAACAGGGCTTTGCAACCATTGTGACAGCGCTTATTAGTCTATTTGTCATCGGAGTTAGTGCTGCTTTGCTCATTTTTACAGGTTTTTCTTATTTTTGTATTTTATTAATAGTGGAAGTATTCTTTGTTTTTTATATGATTATTGCTATTTGCAAGAAAGAAGATTGGTGATTAAGGAGATTGCACAGCTGGTTTTCTAAAGAAATTCTAGCGGGGTCTTCTTTCACTTTACGCTTAATTATGCTATAATGAGTGGTAATGTAAAACAAGGAGATAACAATGGAAATTGTACGTCAAAAGGAATTTGTTAACCAATATCATTATGATGCCAGAAATTTAGAATGGGAAAAGGAAAACGGGACACCTGAAACAGATGTTGAAGTGACTTTTCAATTAGTTGAAAAAAATGAAGAGTTAAATGAAACGACTGTTGTGGCCGTTTTGCAATTTATGATTGTCCGTGATGAGTTTGTTCTAAGCGGTGTTCTTTCACAAATGGTTAAGATTAAAGACCGTTTGGTTAATCAGCCAAGTGAATTTTCACAAGAGGAAGTTGCGACTTTAGCGGCGCCTCTGCTTGATATTTTAAAACGCATGACCTATGAAGTGACTGAAATTGCGCTTGATAAAGAAGGCGTTAGCTTGGAGTTCTAAAAAAGATGAAATTAGCTGTAATTACTGATTCATCAGTCTACCTTCCTCAAGACTTTGTTCAAAGAGAAGATCTTTTTATCCTTGATATTGATATTACTATTGATGGAAAGACATATATTGAAGGTAAAAATCTATCTCTTGATGAATTCTATACTAAGATGGCTGCTTCCAAGGAATTGCCCAAGACGAGCCAGCCTAATTTGGCTGAGTTAGATGATTTACTGACCAACTTGGAAGAAGAAGCCTATACCCATGTTATCGGTCTTTTTCTGTCTGGTGGCATTTCGGGATTTCACCAAAATATTCAATATCTAATTGCTGAACATGATAAGCTTGAAATTGCCTTTCCTGATACTAAAATTACTTCCAGTCCTATGGGATTAATGGTAATGGAGGCTTTGAAGTGGGGCAGGGAAGAAATAGCTTTTGAGCAGATTTTGGTCAATCTTCAAGTGATGATTGATAAAACCAATGCTTTTATTATGGTTGACGATCTGAATCATCTGGTTAAAGGCGGCCGTTTGTCAAATGGTTCGGCTCTCTTAGGTAATCTTTTGAGTATCAAGCCTATCCTTTATTTCACGAATGGCAGGATTGAAGTTTTTGAGAAAGTTAGAACTGAGAAAAAAGCGATTAAGCGTTTAATCTCTATTATAGATGAGGTTACTGCTGATGGGTCTTATATGGTCTATATTATTCATGCCAATGCTAGAGGTAAGGCAGAAGATTTGCAGAAACGTTTAGTTGATCATGGTTATACAAAGAATCTTGCCATTGTTCCTTTCAATGGTGTTATTGCAACCCATCTGGGTGAGGGAGCTATTGCACTTGGTGCTATACCAATTATTTAAGGAGATAGGAAATGAGTATTAAAGTTATTGTTGCAGGTTTTAAAGGCAGAATGGGGTCAACAGCTGTTGATATGATTAAAAATGATAGCGAACTTGAATTGGCAGTACTTTTGGATCCTTTTGCAGCTGAAAAAGAAATTGATGGAGTGCCTGTCTTTACGGATAAGAGTGACCTTGTTGGCCTTGATGCTGAGGTTTGGGTTGATTTTACTATCCCTAAAGTCGCTTATGAAAATACACATTTTGCCCTTGAAAATGGTTTTCGTCCAGTTGTGGGAACAACAGGTTTTACGCAAGAGCAGATTGCAGATTTAATGACTTTGTCTGCTGATAAAAAATTGGGCGGTTTGATTGCACCAAACTTTGCTATTGGAGCTGTTTTGCTGATGGAATTTGCTGCTAAGGCTTCTAAGTATTTCCCTGATCTTGAAATTATTGAATTGCATCATGATAAGAAAAAAGATGCTCCAAGCGGAACAGCAGTTAAAACAGCTGAGCTTATTCGGGAAGCACGTGCTTATAAAAAACAGGGGGCAGCAGATGAAGAAGAAACGCTAGTTGGTGCACGCGGTGCTGAATTTGATGGTTTTAGAATTCATAGTGTTCGTTTGCCGGGGCTTGTTGCTCACCAAGAGGTCATCTTTGGTGCCCAAGGAGAAGGTTTGACGCTGCGTCATGATTCTTATGATCGGATTTCTTTTATGAGTGGTGTTAATTTAGGAATCAAAGAAGTGGTACAGCGAGAGCAGCTCGTTTATGGTTTGGAACATTTACTATGAGATTAAAACATTTGCCTTCTGAATTTCAGGAGGCTTTACCAGTATTGGAGAAAATTAAGGCAGCAGGATTTGAAGCTTATTTTGTTGGCGGCAGTGTTCGTGATGTCCTTTTAGGGCATCCTATTCATGATGTTGACATTGCCAGCAGCTCTTATCCTGAAGAGACGAAAAAAATTTTTCCTCGGACGGTTGATATTGGCATTGAACACGGAACTGTTTTGGTTTTAGAGAATGGTCATGACTATGAAGTGACAACTTTTCGTACCGAAGATCTTTATGTTGATTATCGCAGACCCAGTCAGGTCTCTTTTGTACGTTCTTTAGAAGAGGATCTCAAACGGCGTGACTTTACTATCAATGCTTTTGCACTTGATGAAAAGGCCAATATTATTGATAAATTTAATGGTCTAGTGGACTTGGAGCAAAAGATTTTACGGGCAGTCGGCAATGCTGCTGAACGTTTCAATGAAGATGCCTTGCGTATTATGCGTGGTTTGCGCTTTGCTGCTCAATTAAATTTCGATATTGAGAAAAAAACGTTCATAGCTATGAGAGAACATGCGCCCTTGCTGAAAAAAATTTCTGTAGAGCGCTCTTTTATTGAGTTCGACAAGCTCTTACGGGCTCCTTATTGGTGTAAGGGAATAAATTGTTTAATTGCCAGTCAAGCTTATGATTATCTGCCTTTATTGCAAAGTACTGCGGATAAGTGGCAGCAGCTGTTGACGGATTTGCCAGAGGATTTTACTTTTTCAACCTCTGAACAAGCTTGGGCAGCAGTACTGTTGTATTTGAATGTTGAAAATCCTAGATCTTTCTTAAAAAGTTGGAAAACCTCTAATGATTTTCAAAAAACGGTGGAAAAACTTCTAGCTATTTATAGATTGCGCGAGGATAGACAAGTCAAAAAAACTGATGTTTACCAATATAGTGCAACTTTGTTAACCCTTGTTGAAGAATTGCGTCAAGCTCAGGGTTTAGCAGTTGATTTTGAGCACATTAAAGAGCTGGATGAAGCGTTAACCATTCATGACAAGCATGAAATTGTGGTTAAGGGTGGCGATTTGATGGCGGCCTTTGATTTGAAACCAGGACCAGACTTAGGAAAAATCTTGAACCAAATTGAAAGTTTTATTGTTGCTGGAAATTTAGCCAATGAACGACAAGCAATTTTGGATTTTGTCAGAAAGGAAATCGACTAAGAATGAGTGATTTTATTGTTGAACGGTTAAGCAAAACAGTTGGCGATAAGACTGTCTTTCAGAATGTTTTTTTTATTATCCATGCTAAGGATCGTATTGGAATCATTGGTGTCAATGGTACTGGAAAGACCACTCTTCTTGATGTTATCTCTGGTAGATTAGGATTTGATGGCGATAACTCGCCTTTTTCTGCTAAAAACGACTATAAGATGGCTTATCTAACGCAAGAACCTGTTTTTAATGAGACGAAGACAATTCTTGATACAGTCTTGTCATCAGATTTGCGGGAAATGCAGCTCATTCACACTTATGAATCGTTCATGGCCAATTATGATGAAGCTAATCAGGAGCAATTGGAAAAGGTTATGGCAGAAATGGATGCTCTAGATGTCTGGTCTATTGAAAGTGAAGTCAAAACTGTTTTGTCTAAATTAGGGATTTCTGATTTATCGCAAAAGGTTGGTAACCTGTCAGGTGGCTTGAAGCGGCGCGTGCAATTAGCTCAGGTTTTACTAAATGATGCAGACTTGCTTTTGCTGGATGAGCCGACCAATCACCTTGATATTGATACCATTGCTTGGCTGGCTAATTTTTTAAAAAACAGCAAAAAAACGGTTCTTTTTATTACGCATGATCGCTATTTCTTGGACAGTATTGCCAGCCGTATTTTTGAATTGGATAGGGCGCATTTGATTGAATATCAGGGCAATTATCAAGATTATGTGCGCCTGCGTGCAGAACAGGATGAACGCGACGCGGCAGCTTTACATAAGAAAAAGCAGCTCTACAAACAAGAACTGGCTTGGATGCGTAGGCAGCCACAGGCGCGTGCGACAAAACAAGAAGCGCGTATCAATCGTTTTAAGAATTTAAAATCAGACTTATCTGGTATGGATACTTCTTCTGATCTTGAAATCAATTTTCAAACCAGTCGTATCGGAAAAAAGGTTATCAATTTTGAACAGGTAGACTTTGCTTATCCCGATAAAACGATTTTGACACATTTTAATTTACTCATTCAAAACAAAGACCGAATTGGCATTGTTGGCGAAAATGGGGTTGGAAAATCAACTCTTTTACATTTAATGAATGGCGACTTGCAGCCAGATTCTGGAAAGCTGGATATTGGTGAGACGGTTCGTATTGGCTATTTCTCCCAGCAAATCAAAGATATGGACGAAAACAAGCGTGTGATTAACTATTTGCAGGAAGTGGCAGATGAGGTTACAACAGCTGTTGGGATAAGCAGTGTGACTAGTCTCTTAGAGCAATTTCTCTTTCCGCGCTCGACACACGGAACACTTATTTCTAAGTTGTCAGGCGGTGAGAAGAAACGTCTTTATTTACTCAAAATCCTAATTGAAAAGCCCAATGTCTTGCTCTTAGATGAGCCGACCAACGACCTTGACATTGCAACTTTGACAGTTCTTGAGAGTTTCTTGCAGGATTTTTCTGGTCCTGTCATTACGGTTAGTCATGACCGTTATTTTCTAGACAAAGTAGCCAATAAAATCCTCGCTTTTGAACATAATGCCATCCGTGAATTTTTTGGCAATTATACCGATTATTTAGATGAGAAAGCGTTTGAAAAAGACAGTTCTGCCATGGTAGTCAAAAAAGAAGCAGCAAAGGTTGAGAAAGAAAAGTCGGAGCGTAAACGCATGTCTTATTTTGAAAAGCAAGAATGGGCGACGATTGAAGATGATATAACAGCTTTAGAGGAAAGAATCGAAAACATTGAGGCGACCATGCAGGAACATGCGTCAGATTATGGTCAGCTGGCTGGTTTGCAGCGTGATTTAGATACTGCCAATGAGCAGCTCCTTGAAAAATATGAGCGTTATGAATACTTGAGCGAGCTGGAGAAATAATGCAGCAGTAGCTGCGCTTATTTTCCATTCTTTGGAAAAAGAGACTTTAGCTATTCTGGGAACGGCTTGTTTTGATTCCTACTTAGATGGCTAGCTACTATCAATCTATCCCTAGAGTAGTTTATTTTGTCTTGAAAGATTATAGTCAGATTGTTGGAACTGGAGGATTTGCTCCAGTTTTTCTAGCTGTTGCTGAGCTGTAAAAATGGTATTTGGTGTATGATTGACTGTTAAGACCAGGGTCTATCCAGTATGCTCTTAAAGTCTATCTTTGAAGAAGCTAGTAAGAAGATTTTCACATAATTTATCTTAAAAGTTTCGATCAGCTAGCTCAGACTGTTAAGGTTTATAAACATTTTGAGTTTATATTTTTAGAAAAGCCATTTGCAAATGACGCTAACTACATTGCTATGGATGAGTGAATGATAAAAAATTTATAAAAGAAAGGAAATAAGATGATATATATTTGGTCTTATTTAAAAAAATATCCCAAATGGTTACTATTGGACATTCTTGGTGCCCTTTTATTTGTTGTTGTCAATTTGGGCTTACCGACAGCTCTGGCACGAATGATTGATCAAGGGATCACACCGGCTGATAAACAAGCTCTTTATTTTTGGGCTTTTATTATGTTTATCATTGTTCTTTTAGGAATAGTCGGGCGTATTACCCTAGCCTATGCTTCTGGCAGATTAACCACGACCATGATTCGCGATATGCGCAATGATATGTATGATAAATTGCAAGAGTACTCCCATCACGAATATAAGAAAATTGGTGTCTCTTCCTTGGTTACACGTATGACCAGTGACGCCTTTGTACTTATGCAATTTGCAGAAATGTCCTTGCGGATGGGAATTGTTACCCCCTTGATGATGGTCTCAAGTGTTATTATGGTTTTGGTGACTAGCCCATCTTTGGCTTGGATTGTAGTATTTGCTATTCCTTTTTTGATACTGGTGATTTATTATGTTGCTGCAAAAACACGCCCTTTGTCTGAAAAGCAGCAAAATACGCTTGATAAGATTAACCAGTACGTTCGTGAAAACTTAACGGGTCTACGTGTTATTCGTGCCTTTGCGCGTGAAAATTTTCAAGAAGAACGCTTTGACTTAAAAAACAGAAGTTATGAAAAGACTTCTAACAGACTATTTAAATTAACCGGACTCACAGAAGCCCTGTTTGTTCAGATTATTATTATCATGATAGTAGCTATTGTCTGGTTTTCATTAGATCCGCTTAAGCAAGGGACTATTAAGATTGGTGATCTGGTTGCTTTTATTGAGTATAGTTTTCATGCTCTCTTTTCTTTTTTAATATTTGCTAATATTTTCACTATGTATCCGCGAATGGCTGTATCTAGTAAACGTATCCAAGAGGTAATGGCTATGCCTATTTCCATTGATCCTAATATAAATGGCATTAAGGAGACTAAAACCAAAGGCTATTTGGAATTTGACAATGTGACCTTTGCCTATCCCGGTGAGACCGAAAGTCCTGTCTTGCATGATATTTCTTTTAAAGCTAGACCGGGAGAAACGATTGCTTTTATTGGCAGTACAGGTTCAGGAAAGTCATCGCTTGTTAATTTGATTCCCCGTTTTTATGATGTAACTTTGGGTCGGATTCTGGTTGATGGTGTGGATGTCCGTGACTATAATCTTAAGGCTCTGCGTCAGAAAATTGGTTTTATTCCGCAAAAAGCGCTGCTATTTACTGGAACCATTGGAGAAAATCTTAAGTATGGGAAAAAGGATGCTAGTCTGGCTGAATTGCATTCAGCTGCTGATATTGCACAAGCTAAAGAATTCATCGAAAGTCGAGCTGAGAAATTTGATAGCCACTTAGCAGAAGGCGGCAGCAATCTTTCAGGGGGACAGAAGCAGCGCTTGTCTATTGCGCGTGCAGTTGTTAAGAAACCAGATATCTATATTTTTGATGATTCCTTTTCAGCCTTAGATTATAAGACGGATAGTCTCCTGCGTCAGCGTTTGAAAGAAGTGACAGGCAATTCAACAGTGCTCATTGTAGCCCAACGTGTCGGAACTATTATGAATGCTGACCAGATTATTGTACTGGATGAAGGAGAAATTGTTGGTCGCGGCAGCCATGATGAACTCATGAAGTCCAATGCCATTTATCGTGAAATTGCCAACTCACAGCTCAATCAGCAAAGTTTAACGCAAGAGTAAAGGAGGTCTCATGAAAAAGAAAACTGTTTTTTTACGCTTATGGTATTATTTGAAGACCTATAAAGGTTCACTTTTTTTGGCCATTTTCTTAAAAATACTTAGCAGTGTCATGAATGTCCTTGAACCTTTTATTTTAGGACTGGTAATGACAGAATTAACGGCTAACCTAATTGATATAGCTCGCGGAGTTCAAGGCGCTCATCTTAATATCAGTTATATCACCATGATTTTGTTTCTTTATTTTTTACGCGGATTGCTGTATAGTATTGGCTCTTACGGTTCTAATTACTTTATGACTAATGCAGTGCAAAAAAGTATTTACGATTTGCGTCATGATTTAAGTGAAAAGATTAATAAGATTCCTGTTTCCTATTTTGATAAACATCACTTTGGTGATATGTTAGGACGTTTTACCAATGACGTTGAAACGGTCTCTAACGCTTTGCAGCAGAGCTTTCTGCAAATTATTAATGCCTTTTTAACGATTATCCTTGTTGTGGTTATGGTACTCTGCCTTAATTTGACCTTGGCGGCGATTATTCTTGTTTGTATTCCGCTGACTTATTTCAGTTCTCGTTTTATTTTAAGGAAATCACAGCCTTATTTTAAAAAACAGGCTAATGCTTTAGGGGATATGAACAGTTTCGTTCAGGAAAACTTAACGGGCTTTAATGTCATAAAACTCTATGGACGTGAAGAAATATCTGCTGAAACCTTTCGAACTATCACAGAAAATTTACGAGATGTCGGTTTTAAAGCCAGTTTTATTTCTGGAATAATGATGCCAGTTCTTAATGCTATCTCAGACTTAGCTTATTTGATTGTTGCATTAGTTGGCGGCCTGCAGGTCTTAGCAGGGAGACTAACTATTGGTAATATGCAGGCCTTTGTTCAATATATTTGGCAAATCAATCAGCCTATTCAGACCATCACACAATTATCAAGTGTTCTTCAAAGTGCTAAATCTTCTCTAGAACGTATTTTTGAGGTTTTGGATGAAACAGATGAAGTCAATCAAGTCAAGGAAAAGCTGGAACATGATTTGACAGGGCAAGTGACCTTTCATAATGTCGCCTTTCAATATACTGAAGATAAGCCTTTAATTCGACATTTTGATTTAGATGTTAAACCGGGTCAGATGATTGCTGTTGTTGGTCCGACCGGGGCGGGTAAGACAACTCTTATCAATCTTTTGATGCGTTTTTATGATGTTACCCAAGGAGCGATTACAGTAGATAATCATGATATCCGTAACCTTTCCCGTCAGGAATATCGGAAACAATTTGGGATGGTTCTTCAAGATGCTTGGTTATATGAAGGGACGATCAAAGACAATTTACGCTTTGGAAATTTGCAGGCAAGTGATGAGGAAATTGTCGAAGCAGCCAAGGCAGCTAATGTCGATCATTTTATCCGAACCCTTCCAGACGGTTATAATATGGAAGTCAATCAAGAATCTAATAATATTTCTTTGGGGCAAAAGCAATTATTAACCATCGCACGAGCGCTGCTGGCTGATCCCAAAATTCTGATTCTGGATGAAGCGACTTCTTCAGTTGATACTCGTTTGGAACTTCTCATTCAAAAAGTTATGAGTAAGCTTATGGAAGGCCGCACTAGCTTTGTTATTGCTCATCGTCTTTCAACTATCCAAGAAGCGGATAAGATTCTTGTCCTTAAGGATGGTCAAATTATTGAACAGGGGAACCATCAAAGTCTCTTAGCTGACAAGGGCTTCTATTATGATTTGTATATGAGTCAGTTTAGCGCTAAAACCAATTAGTATTTTTCAAGTCTATTGATTTTCATAGACTATGGGCACTAAAAACAAGTAAGAAGCCCTTGCTTGTTTTTTGCTTTCTCGTGTATAATAGCAGAAAGCAGGAAAGGAAATCATTATGGCAATTGCAGGTTTAGTTTTTCAAAAGTTACTCGTTTTATTTTTGCTGATGCTAGCAGGATTATTTTTAGCGCAGCGGCAGATTTTAACCAAGGAGGTTACTTTACAGCTATCTAAACTGCTGACGCGTTTTGTTGCACCCAGTCTTTTTATTTCGTCTTTTATTTATCAAGCATTTACTTGGAAAAAAATGATTTTATTGTTTAGCATGATTGGGGCTGCTTTTTTTCTGCTTATTACTCGGATTGTTATTGTTTCATTTTTGCTTTCTAAAGAAAGGGCAACGGATAAATATGCTGTTCTTTTTGCTAACGTTGGTTTCATGGGAACTCCTTTGGCTTTTGCAGTTGGCGGTAAAGAAGCTGTTTTCTTTATTTCAGGATTCGTTGTAGCCAATCAAATTATGCAATGGACTTATGGCTTATACCTTATTGCTCAAGACAAAACTGTGATCAACTGGCGCTCTATTTTAGTCAATCCTGCTATGATAGCAACAGTCATTGGCCTCTTTCTTTTTATCCAGCCTTTTAAACTGCCTCTAGTAGCAAGAGATGCTATTGATGCTTTTGCTGATTTAAATACGCCTCTATCCACCATTGTCTTGGGTTCTTATTTCTATAAAGTAAAATTTAAAGAAGTTTTTCTTTACTGGCCCGCATATTATACTGCCTTTTTACGCTTGTTTGTTACGGCCTTAATCAGTATTTTAACGATCTGGTTATTGCCCATTCATTCGGATCCTGTAAAATTAGCCCTGTCAATTGCTGTTATTTCACCTGCTGCTTTAAACACGGCTCTCCTCAGTCAGGTTTATGGCGGAGAATATGAATATGGTTCGCGTCTGGTCTTGTTGACAACTGTTTTGTCTCTCCTGACCATTCCTTTAAATATGACTGTTGCTAGCTTATTGTATTTATAAATTGTGTTAAAAGATGTAATTTATAGCCCTTTTAAATTATTTTACGACGGTTGTTGTGATGGTAAAAAAGATAATCAATGCTGCCTTTCTAAAAATAATTCTCCTCATCCTTTAGACTTAATACATTAGAAAAATAAAGAAAAGGGTTTGTAACGTATATGTTATCGCTTTTGTAGCATTATGAGGTTATAATGTTGAACTGATAAAGGAGGATATTTTATGGAAACCAAACGACGTTACAAAATGCACAAGGTTAAAAAGCACTGGGTAACCGTTGCTGTCGCTTCTGGTTTGATTACCTTGGGCACCACAACATTGGGAAGCTCAGTTTCAGCAGAAACAGAACAGCAGACCTCAGATAAAGTGGTAACTCAGAAAAGTGAGGATGATAAGGCGGCATCTGAATCCAGCCAAACAGATGCACCTAAAACTAAGCAAGCACAAACAGAACAAACGCAGGCCCAAAGTCAGGCAAACGTTGCTGATACAAGCACTAGCATCACTAAGGAAACTCCTTCACAAAATATTACAACACAAGCCAACTCTGATGACAAAACAGTAACAAATACGAAATCAGAAGAAGCACAAACTTCTGAAGAGCGCACAAGGCAAGCAGAAGAAGCACAGACTACTGCTTCCAGTCAGGCTTTAACACAGGCAAAAGCTGAATTAACAAAGCAAAGACAAACAGCAGCTCAGGAAAATAAAAATCCTGTTGACTTAGCGGCCATTCCAAATGTGAAACAAATTGATGGCAAATATTATTATATTGGTTCTGATGGTCAGCCTAAGAAAAATTTTGCTCTAACCGTTAATAACAAAGTACTCTACTTCGATAAAAATACAGGTGCCTTAACGGACACTTCTCAGTATCAATTTAAACAAGGGTTAACAAAATTAAACAACGATTATACTCCCCACAATCAAATTGTCAATTTTGAAAATACCAGTCTTGAAACGATTGATAACTATGTCACAGCTGATTCGTGGTATCGTCCTAAGGATATTTTAAAGAATGGCAAAACGTGGACAGCTTCATCTGAGTCTGATCTTCGTCCGCTTTTAATGTCTTGGTGGCCAGATAAACAAACGCAAATTGCTTATCTTAACTACATGAACCAGCAAGGGCTTGGAACTGGTGAAAATTACACAGCAGACAGCAGCCAAGAAAGTCTCAACCTTGCTGCACAAACCGTTCAAGTTAAGATTGAAACTAAAATTTCTCAAACGCAGCAAACCCAGTGGCTGCGTGATATTATCAATAGTTTTGTTAAAACGCAACCAAATTGGAATAGTCAAACAGAATCGGATACTTCAGCTGGTGAAAAAGATCACTTGCAAGGCGGTGCTCTGCTTTACAGCAACAGCGATAAGACAGCCTATGCTAATTCCGATTACCGTCTTTTGAACCGCACACCAACCAGTCAAACGGGTAAACCAAAATATTTTGAAGACAATTCTTCTGGTGGCTATGACTTCCTCCTAGCTAATGATATTGATAATTCAAATCCAGTGGTTCAAGCTGAACAATTAAACTGGCTTCATTATCTGATGAATTATGGTTCTATTGTCGCTAATGATCCTGAGGCTAATTTTGACGGCGTTCGTGTTGATGCCGTTGATAATGTTAATGCCGACTTGCTGCAGATTGCTTCGGACTATTTGAAAGCCCGTTATGGTGTTGATAAGAGTGAGAAAAATGCGATTAATCATCTTTCCATTTTAGAAGCTTGGTCAGATAATGATCCCCAATACAATAAAGATACTAAGGGTGCACAATTACCGATTGATAATAAACTGCGCCTATCGCTTTTATATGCTTTGACGCGTCCTCTTGAAAAAGATGCAAGCAATAAAAATGAAATTCGCAGCGGACTTGAGCCTGTCATAACAAATAGCTTGAATAACCGTTCAGCTGAAGGTAAAAATAGTGAACGTATGGCTAACTATATTTTTATCCGCGCTCACGACAGTGAAGTCCAAACGGTTATTGCTAAAATTATTAAAGCTCAGATTAATCCCAAAACAGATGGTTTGACCTTTACTTTGGATGAATTGAAGCAAGCCTTTAAGATCTACAATGAAGACATGCGTCAGGCTAAGAAAAAGTACACACAATCCAATATTCCGACAGCCTATGCTTTGATGCTGTCCAATAAAGATTCTATTACACGTCTTTATTATGGTGATATGTACAGTGATGACGGTCAATATATGGCGACTAAATCCCCTTATTATGATGCTATTGATACTTTATTAAAGGCACGTATTAAATATGCCGCCGGTGGTCAAGACATGAAGATCACCTATGTTGAAGGTGATAAAAGTCATATGGATTGGGATTATACAGGCGTTTTGACTTCTGTTCGTTATGGTACAGGAGCTAATGAAGCTACAGATCAAGGCAGTGAAGCAACCAAAACACAAGGAATGGCTGTCATTACCAGCAATAACCCTAGCCTTAAATTGAATCAAAATGATAAAGTAATTGTCAATATGGGGGCTGCGCATAAAAATCAAGAGTACCGTCCGCTCCTCTTAACAACTAAAGATGGTTTGACAAGCTACACTTCTGATGCCGCTGCTAAATCCCTTTATCGCAAAACGAATGATAAAGGAGAATTAGTCTTTGATGCTAGTGACATTCAAGGTTACCTGAATCCGCAAGTATCAGGTTATTTAGCCGTTTGGGTTCCAGTAGGAGCTAGTGATAATCAAGATGTTCGTGTAGCAGCAAGCAATAAGGCAAATGCTACTGGTCAAGTCTACGAATCATCAAGTGCTCTTGATTCTCAATTGATTTACGAAGGTTTCTCAAACTTCCAAGATTTTGTAACGAAAGATTCAGACTATACTAATAAGAAGATTGCTCAAAATGTCCAACTCTTCAAATCTTGGGGTGTCACTTCCTTTGAAATGGCACCGCAATATGTCTCTTCTGAAGATGGTTCTTTTCTAGACTCTATTATTCAAAATGGTTATGCCTTTGAGGATCGTTATGATCTTGCTATGAGTAAGAATAACAAATACGGTTCTCAGCAAGACATGATTAATGCAGTTAAAGCTCTGCATAAAAGCGGTATTCAGGTTATTGCGGATTGGGTACCAGATCAAATCTATAATCTTCCGGGCAAAGAAGTCGTAACGGCTACACGTGTCAACGATTATGGTGAGTATCGCAAAGACTCTGAAATCAAAAATACACTCTATGCTGCCAACACTAAGAGTAATGGTAAGGATTATCAAGCGAAGTATGGCGGTGCTTTCCTTAGTGAACTCGCTGCTAAGTACCCTAGTATCTTTAACCGCACGCAAATTTCAAATGGTAAGAAGATTGATCCAAGCGAAAAAATCACAGCATGGAAAGCAAAATACTTCAATGGGACAAATATTCTAGGCCGTGGTGTTGGTTATGTTCTTAAAGATAATGCTAGTGATAAATACTTTGAACTGAAAGGGAATCAAACCTATCTGCCAAAACAGATGACTAACAAAGAAGCTTCGACTGGTTTTGTTAATGATGGCAATGGGATGACTTTCTATTCAACTAGTGGTTATCAAGCCAAGAACAGCTTTGTTCAAGATGCCAAAGGAAACTGGTATTACTTTGATAATAATGGCCATATGGTTTATGGCTTACAGCATCTAAATGGCGAAGTGCAATACTTTTTATCAAATGGTGTTCAATTGCGTGAATCTTTCTTGGAAAACGCTGATGGCAGCAAGAACTATTTTGGTCATCTAGGAAATAGATATAGTAATGGTTATTATTCATTTGATAATGATAGTAAGTGGCGTTATTTTGATGCCAGTGGAGTCATGGCTGTAGGTTTGAAAACAATTAACGGCAATACGCAGTACTTTGATCAAGATGGTTATCAAGTCAAAGGTGCTTGGATAACAGGCAGCGATGGCAAAAAGCGTTATTTTGATGACGGATCTGGAAATATGGCTGTTAATCGTTTTGCAAATGATAAAAACGGCGATTGGTACTATCTCAATTCAGATGGCATTGCCTTGGTTGGTGTCCAAACCATTAATGGTAAGACTTATTACTTTGGCCAAGATGGTAAGCAAATCAAAGGTAAAATTATTACAGACAATGGTAAGCTGAAATATTTCCTTGCCAATTCAGGAGAATTAGCACGCAATATCTTTGCAACAGACAGTCAAAACAATTGGTATTACTTTGGTTCAGACGGTGTTGCGGTTACAGGCAGTCAGACAATTGCTGGTAAAAAGCTCTATTTTGCAAGCGACGGAAAACAAGTCAAAGGCAGCTTTGTCACTTATAATGGTAAAGTTCATTATTATCATGCTGACTCAGGAGAATTACAAGTTAACCGCTTTGAAGCAGATAAGGATGGTAATTGGTATTATCTTGATTCAAATGGTGAAGCTCTGACAGGCAGCCAACGCATTAACGGTCAGCGTGTCTTCTTTACGCGAGAAGGAAAACAAGTTAAAGGTGATGTTGCTTATGATGAGCGAGGGCTTCTTCGTTATTATGATAAGAATAGTGGTAACATGGTTTACAACAAAGTCGTCACTTTAGCCAATGGAAGACGCATTGGCATTGACCGTTGGGGTATCGCTAGATATTACTGACAGTATTTTAAACGTGATCAGCAAGTCTGATCGCGTTTTTTTATATAGGACGCGACGGTAGCCAGTCAAATTAAAGAAACCGTTGATTTGGATGAGTCCCTCAGTTTTTTTGGCAAAATAAAAGCCCTTAAAACCACTAAGATAGCAGTGATTCTAAGGGCTGAGTGAAATTTTGTTTAGCTTTTGCAAATGCCTATGTTTTTTATGAATAAAAGCTTACTATCAAGGTAAACGCAGAAAAACAAGGAAGCTGGAAATACCTGTTGCCATTAAAAGAAGAGCCACAAACCGACCGATAATGGCTGAAGAAAGAAGAGGCTGACCTAATAGAATGAGTCCCAATAAAAGCGCAAAACTACCCATCCAAAAGAATCGATTACTTTGTGGAAAGCCCATCTGACGCAAACGATAGCCGGAAATAAGTCTTAGAATACCGATTAAAATAATCCAGTAAGCAGCAATGGTAACAACCGCCGTGGTTAAAGAAAAGATGGAAGACGTTAGAAGGATGAATCCAAAAATGATAGAAACGATACTTTGTAAAAGATTCCAGATGGTTCTTTCTTCACGCGATTTAGACATATAATCAATAAATCCTGTAATACCAACTAAAAAAATAATTAACGCTAGCAGCCAACCAATTGAAGCAGTGACAACAAGCGGATTAGCAAAAATCCAAATCCCGATTAAAAATGTTAAAACTCCTGAGATAAGTGTAAACCATTTCATATATGAACTCCTTAAACTGTTTTCTTAATTGTATAAAATGATAGATAACTTGTCAAAAAACAAATTTTTAGAAATGTCATTTTAAGCTTGAAAAAGATTATATCTTAAATTACAGCCAACCTTTTCTTTTGAGTCTTTCTTTTTAAACTCAAACAGTTCCTTAAACTGTTTGAGCTTGCCGGTAGATGAAATAATCCAGTGGATAATTTCAGAAAAGCCATAGAATTCCATGCCTAAACCAAGATACAAAAGGCGTTAAACGGATAAAGGCAAAATAGGGAGTGTGACGCGGAATCATTAAGATTCTAGGAGGACTCATCTTTTTGCCACAATCCGTAGTCTGTGTTCAGTTAAACCAAGATACGAAGGGCGTTAAGCGGACAAGAGCAAAATAGGAAACTAACCGACGACGCTTGCATCTAGGGTATGTTTGTCTTTTTGCAGCGGTCCCGCAGCCTGTGTTCAATTATAAATCAAGATACAAAGGGCACCCGCTGCTGATAAAGTCAACATAGAGAGTAAGGTGTGAAATCATTAAGAGTCTAGGAAAACTACAATAGGAGAAATTAGAATCAAAATATGCAGAGCTAAGAAAGTTACGTTGAAAATAGATTTGGCTACATTTTAATCTAATGAATGTTATTTTTTATAACATGAAAGAATAAATT
>SKER01000643.1_pt1 | contig 37962 bp, 37 predicted proteins | sample 4826961 | NCBI WGS metagenome assembly SKER01 (sample SAMN11008804, study PRJNA524170) | human gut metagenome | biome: Human fecal sample; material: Feces; isolation source: fecal sample from pouch patient p47 | host: Homo sapiens | place: Israel: Tel-Aviv | collected 2016-11-16 | reverse complement strand
AATATGTCCAAGACGCTCCAGTCAATTCAATGTGATTAAGTTGTCGAACCGCCGTATACGGAACCGTACGTACGGTGGTGTGAGAGGTCGATAATTGAACTAATCAATTATCTCCTACTCGATTTTAAAAAAATTCTTTTCTGTTCTAGAATAAAGGTAGGCAGTTTATTATTAATATTCACTAAATTACTATTAGGGAGTTTATAGAAAGTATGTGATATTTATTGTGGTAGACCGTTGGACAACAGATATTCCAAATGTTAATAAAATCAGTCAATTATTTAAATTACTAGGGAATCCTAAAAGATTACAATTATTATATTTGCTGATTCAACATTCAATGAGCGTTTCAGAAATTAGTATGAAGTTGAACTGGGAACAATCAGGGGTTTCTCACCAGCTGCAACTATTGAGAAAATATAATTTAGTTCAACAACGGCGAGAGGGGAAAACCGTTATCTATCATTTAGAGGATCCGCAGGTAATGACCTTGATCGCTGATGTATTAAGTCATGCAGAAAAAATCATCCAATAATTTAGTGAATATTCTTTGGGATCCCCCCATTGAAATAAAAGAAAGGCGTTTAGAACTTATCCTAAGTCAAACTTAGACGATGACTTCTAAACGTCTTTTCGTTAGTTAATAAACTTAATTTCTAATCGTTCATCTTCCAAAACTCCTTTTACAATCAATGACTTACCATCATAGAACTGATGCTTATCTAACCAAAATCCAAGATGGGCGTGACTATAAAACTTAAAACTATACCGCATTGCATTATTAAGTTTACTAACCTGCAACACACCTTGTGAGCCATCGGAACAAGTAATATTTTGTGATTGATTATTATTATGAACATAAATTGTTGTCATTCTTCTCACCTCCGTTTTTATTATATCTCAATTTTGGAATACCTAAAATATTTTTGAGCAAAACAAAAAAGCAACAACTTCAGCTATAGGAAAGTTGTTGCTTTTAAACTAATCTGCAGCTAATGCATCGATTGGATTAAGGTTTGCCGCCCGACGTGCAGGAAGCAATGCGGCAATAAACGAAATTACAATCGCAATTACGATTGCAAAGATTACATTTCCAACAGTAATTTGTACAATATTATATTTAATCAAGCCATATAAAGCGTGGTTAATAATAACCGTTACAACTGCAACAATTAGCAGTGCGAGAATTGCGGAAAACAGTCCAATAAAGACGGATTCAGACGTAAATAATCGGCGAATATCTTTTTTTCGCTCACCTAGGGCTCTCAAAATACCGATTTCCTTTGTCCGTTCCGAAACTGACATGTACATTGTCACAATAATCATTAATGCAGACACAAGTAATGAAATTCCAGCAATTGAAGCAAGAACCGTGGAAGCAAGACTAACATAAGTATTAACGGTTTTAAGGATCGACCCGACTGTAATCGCTCCTAATATCCGTTTGTTATTACTACCACGAAGATTATCGATCTTATTCGCCACTCCTTGAACACTGTCAAGATTTGTTACATTAACGGTTGCAAAGTTAGCAGCAGTAGAGGCATTCGCTTTTTGAAGCAGCGCACGCATAGTGAAATAAGTAATTGAAGTTCCAGCACTCGCGCCTTCTGTAATCCCTGCCACCTTGAAGTTTCCAGAAACGGGAACTGGATTATTATTGGCATCTATCCATGTAAAGGAGAGACGGATAGTTTTACCAACCATTTGCTTATAGTTTTTAGCACTTGATAATTGGATTGCTTGTTGCTTTGTAAGAACGATTTCACCATTCTTGGGTTTATGCCCCTGTTTAATTGAATCACTAGTAATTGCCTTACTCCAGGTACTTAGTGAAGTCCCACTTTGCTTTTTTCCATTATAATCAAGCTGAAAGGCGCTCACCATAATTCCCGGTTGGACAGATGACACATTATCAAGCTTTCGTAACCGGTCAATATTATGGTCACTAATCGTCATTGATTGAGGATTGGCCGCCATCGTTTGTCCTAACGATGATTGAATTTGTTCCTGGGTCATCTTTTTACCAGTTGTGTTTTTAAATACGGTAATTGCCTGCGGATTAGCAAGAGAATTAATCTGATTTTGAATGTAACCATTTATCCCATTACCTAAACCACTAAACAAGAGTACGGCAAAGATACCGATTGCAGTTCCAAGCATAATTAACGAATTACGCCAAAAGTTATAGGTCAAATGTTTAAAAGCCGTTCGGTAGCTCGCCATCGCCGGTAAAACTCGTGGAGTAATCTTTGTTGGGTCTTCTGGAATCGGATAAGCAGGACGCAATCTTTCATCGCCGTCAATTTTTCCATCAGCTAAATGAACAATTCGTGTCCCATTATCCGCTACTTCCTGGGAGTGAGTAACAGCGATCACTAGTTTCCCATCACGAGCAATTTCGTCTAATAATGCTAATACTTCTTTGGTATTCTGTGCATCTAAGGCTCCTGTAGGTTCATCAGCAATAATAATTTGCGGGTCACTTGCTAATGCCCGGGCAATCGCTACCCGTTGCTTTTGCCCTCCTGATAAATGGTTCGGATGCTTTTTTACTTGTTCACTTAAACCAACCTTATCTAAGAGTTCCAACGCGCGCTTCCGACGTTCTTCCTTAGTCAAAGTTGTCATATCCAACGCAACCAAAACATTATCCAGCACCGTCAAGTGAGAAATTAAGTTATAGGACTGATAGATATAACCCACCGTCGCGCGCCGATAGCTATCTAGTTGCTTTTCTTTTTTATGATCGAGGATTTTACCATTTACGAGGACTTCACCTTCAAAGTTACGATCAAGGCCCCCAATGATATTCATTAAAGTGGACTTTCCACCACCTGATTCACCAAGGATGGATACAAATTCTCCCCGATCAAACTGTAAGTCAATTCCCTTAAGAACTGGGAATTCCTCTTTGTCAAGATAATATGATTTATATATGTTTTTTAATTCTAAAAAAGCCATTGCATCCTCCCCTTTACTGTTTATTTAGTCTGTTTATTATAGCAAGGTTCGTTATGAAAAAGGTTTTTCGCTCATAATTCTTTAACATTATTTATATTATTGGTCTGGAGAATTTTTACTTAATGTAAGTTTCCCATCAGCTAACTCGTAAACATTATCTGCATATTCACGCAAACGTAAATCATGGGTTACAGCAATCACTGCTTTTCCTTCCTTTTTAGCCAGATCTTGAAATAATTGCCCCACTGTCTTTACTAAATTACTATCTAAGGCCGCTGTTGGTTCGTCTGCAAGAATTATCTCGGGATTGGTATAAAGGGCACGTGCAATCGCTACCCGCTGGTTTTGACCTCCTGACAATTCAGAAGGATATTGCTTGAGCAGCTTCTTTATTGCAAGCTTTTCCAATAATTCATCAAAAGCTTCTGATGAGACGTTCCCATTCTTCTTTATGCGATCAACAAGCTTAAATTGATCCGCCACATTTAGATAGGGTAATAGGTTATACGACTGAAGAATAAAACCAATCTTCTGTAAGCGTAGTTCATCACGTTTTTTAGAAGATAATTTCTCAATATCAATTCCATCAATTAATACTTTTCCTGAAGTAGGTGTTTGCAAACCGCCCGCAATCGTTAGAAAGGTACTCTTTCCTGATCCAGAAGGTCCTAAAATTAAATTTAGTTCTCCCGCTTTAGCAGAAAAACTAACATCCTTAAGAACATGGACACGGCTAATTCCTTCGCCATAATATTTGTTAACGTCTACTAACTTCAATTTTGACATAACATTTGCCTCCTCACCTTAATTTAAGGCCTGTACTGGATCAATCTTAATAATCATTCGGACTGGTAATAACGAACCAATCATTCCAAGAACTATTAATCCCACTGCCATTAAACTAATTAGTGGCCAATTCATAATAACTGGTACCGACATTGGAATCGCTACACTTGTAATAAGGGTTAAAAGAATCCCGCCAATTACTCCACAAACCATTAGGAAGATTGATTGAGTAACTGTCGCAATAATTAGATGACGAGCAGGAATTCCTTGAGCACGCATAACTGCATAATGACTTATTTTTTGCATGGTAAGAATATATAAGAAGACCGCAATTACAATTAACGAAATTACCATTAAGAAGCCAATCATAAAAGTAAACGTATTATTTTGCGCTGAATATCCCGGTAGCTTATTAATATATTCGTTAACAGTGTAGTGTTGGAGATCAGGGTAGGTATTTTTACTAAGCTTATTGTCAGAAAAGAGTCCGCTAGCAACGGCTGAACTATTTAATCCTCTCAGTTCCCGCCAAACTGGCAAACTACCATATATAACGGGGGCAACGCTAAATTTAGCATCATTAACAAAGCCAACAATCTTATATTTCTCATTTTGAGAATTGATTGTTACTCGATCCCCTAAATGGTACCCCTTTTTGCTTAAACTCTTATCAACAACAATTTCGTTATTTCCCTTAGCTTGACGGCCACTTGTAATCTTAATCTTTTCCCGGGAAATAAATTGGTCAGGATCTAAACCGATAAATTGAGCACTTTCTTTACTTGCTCCTTTTTCTTTAAGAACTACTGGTGCCTGACCAACAAGAGCAACATTCTTTTGACCTTTACCAGATAGTTGGTCACGAGTAATAATTGATTGTCCAAGATTATCATTACTATTTTTATTTAGAAAAACAGTTTCCGTACCCCACTCTTTAATGGCGGCATCATTTTCATTTTGGAGTCCCAACATCATCCCCATTAGGAAAAACATTAGGTAACTAATTAAAACAATCATGGCAACAATTAATCCATAATGCAGTTTTTCATGTTTCATTTCTTTTAGTGCTAAAAACATATTATAACCTCCTACTGCAACAATGCAGTCAGTGCCTTGGAGAGCCGTTCAATTGCTTCATTTTGTTTATCAGGTTGAAGAAGGCAATCCTTAATCGTTTCATGACTCAAAACCATTACACTCCATTCTTGAGCACTATGAATCTTAATTTGCGGCTGCGTATTATCACGTAACAATCCTTCATTTGTTTGAAAGTGGAAACGCATAAAATCACGGTACTTACTTCCGTTGATCTCATCAACAAAAGCTTTAATCTGATTAACATAATCACTCGCAGCTAAAATATGGTTTGCACGGGTAATTGGTGTATGAATTTCTAAAATTGCCACTTGATAAAGATACTGATATGCCTCCGTTAAATCTGTAAAATATTTATAAAATGCTCCTCTGGCGATTCCTGCTTGTTTTACAATCCGTGCAACTTGTGCACTTGCTAAGCTATGTTGACTAAATTCTGTTAGTAATGCATTAGTAATAATTTCTTTTTTCTGTAGATTTAAATTTTCAAATGTTGTACTTGGCATCTTAATTCCTCCACCGCATCGTGACACCGTGTCACCATGAATTTATTTTATACATTATCACCAAAGTGACACCATGTCAATTACTAGATAAAAAAAGCGAGGCGAAAAATTTTTTGCCTCGTTTTTAATATATTTAAATTTTTTATCTTAATCTAGAATTAAGCTTCTTCGCCGCCAACCTTAACAACAGCTTTTGAAACCTTACCTAATTTACCACTAACAAAGTCTTCAACACCATCAAGGTCTAATTCGTGTGAGAAGAGTGGTAGTGGGTCAACAACACCAGAAGAAAGAAGTGCAATTGAGTCTTCAAAAGTGTAAGGGTTAATGAAAGCCCCTTGAATTGTAAGTTGTTTTTGGAATACATCGTAAGTGTTTACTGAGAACTTGTCATCAGGGTTACCAACACCAAACATTAATACTTGAGCACCACGAGCTGCAGCTGCAAGTGCTTGTTCTTGAGTAGCTGGCAAACCAACCGCTTCAACAACGATGTCATATGCATCAGCAGGAATTTCTTCCTTAGTAGTGTTGATAGTCTTAACGCCGAAGTGCTTCCGGTTGTTTTCCAACTTTTCATCTGAACGACCAGCTAAAGTAACTTCGTGAATACCACGAGCCTTCAAGATTTGTGCAAATAATTGACCTTCAAAACCATCACCTAATACTAAAGCCTTTTGGTATGGGTGAGTTTCAAGTAAGTCAACACCGTGCATTGCACATGAAATTGGTTCAACAACGGCAGCTGCCTTTAATGAAACATCATCAGGAATTGGGTAAACAACTTTTGCAGGAGCAGTAAAGTATTCTTCAAAACCACCGTTACGGGTAACACCAACAGCATCAAGGTGTTCACATAATTCTGGGCGTTGAGTCCGACAATACTTACATTGACCACAGTAGATGTTAGGGTCAACGGTTACACGATCTCCTGGCTTAACGTTAGTAACTTCTGAACCAACTTTTGTAACCACACCTGAGTTTTCATGACCTAAAACAATAGGAGGAACAGCTGATGCAGATCCTGGAAGACCGGCATAGAGTGCTTTATCAGTACCACAAATACCAGCGTAGGCAGTATGAATTAAGACTTCATCAGGCTTAATTTCAGGTTCTTTAATATCTTCAATTTCGAGTTGCTTTTTACCTGTTAAAACAAGTGCCTTCATAATTAAAATACCTCTCTTGTGAATTTTATCATTTGTCAAGTGATAGTATAGTGTGAAAACGCCTTAATTGTCAAACGTCCAACAATTATCTCACATTCTTTTCGCCATCATAAAACGTTAAACTCAGCAAATCCGAACCTAAACAAATCCCGGTATAGAAGCATTTTCTAAAAAAGTGCAATTTTTAAATATTTTTTTCTTCACTAAGTTTATGCTATTTTTTTGTTATCACATAAATGGTTTTACTTTCATTTTTTAAATTACATAATTTCACAAGGCTTTTTATCCTATTTAGCGTTTTACATCAAGAAATAAAATGTTTCTACATATAAAGTAATAAATTCTAAATTTATATAGAAAATTTCTCCAACTTTCAGAAAGCGCTTAACTACCATTAGGCACGCCAAAACTTATCTCCAACCGCTCCTCAAGATCGCCCAAATGGCCGTTATAACGGTGATTTTCCATTGCAGGATATATTTTTTTATGTTACCCTAACAAAGTATTCGAACTTAGTTAATTATGATTTCCAATCTAATTAACAAAACTCAAACGAAAGGTGGATTTGGCGTGGACGACACAAAGAATCAACACCGGAAGCATAAACTTATTGAATATGCTAACGGTAAATCACTAGAGGAAATCAACGGAACAGTTGAAGTTCCTCGTGGAAAAGGCTTCTGGCGAACATTATTCGCTTACTCTGGTCCCGGTGCATTAGTTGCTGTGGGTTACATGGATCCAGGTAACTGGTCAACTTCAATTACTGGTGGACAGAGTTTCCAATATACCTTAATGACTACTATCTTGATTTCAAGTTTGATTGCGATGTTGCTTCAATACATGGCGGCTAAACTCGGAATCGTGAGCCAAATGGACCTTGCTCAGGCAACACGGGCACGTACCGGTAAAGCATTAGGTATTATCTTATGGATTATGACTGAGTTGGCGATTATGGCTACTGATATCGCTGAAGTTATTGGGGCTGCTATTGCTTTAAACTTACTGTTCCACATTCCGTTGATCCCATCTGTATTTATTACTGTTCTTGATGTTTTAGTACTGCTATTATTAACCAAGATCGGATTCCGGAAGATTGAAGCAATTGTTGCATGTTTGATCTTGGTAATCTTGTTTGTTTTTGCTTACCAAGTTGCCTTATCTAACCCTAACTGGGGTGGCGTATTTATGGGTCTCCTTCCATCAGCTAAGGCAATTGCCCAACATCCAGAAATTAGTGGTATTACTCCATTAACTGGATCATTAGGTATTATCGGTGCGACTGTTATGCCTCACAACCTATATCTCCACTCAGCAATTTCTCAAACTCGGAAGATTGACCACAATGATCTTGATAGCATTCGTCAAACTGTTCGTTTTACTACTTGGGATTCAAATATCCAATTATCCTTAGCATTTATTGTTAACGCCCTTCTTTTAATCATGGGAGTTGCCGTTTTCAAGACTGGTGCTGTTCAAGATAGTTCTTTCTTCGGTTTATATGATGCCCTGAATAACACTTCTATGCTTAGTAATCCAATCTTAATTGCGGTTGCTAAATCTGGTGTATTGTCAACTTTATTTGCAGTTGCTTTACTTGCCTCTGGTCAAAATTCAACTATTACTGGAACACTGACTGGTCAAGTTATCATGGAAGGTTTCGTTCACATGCGGATGCCTTTATGGGCACGGCGGTTAGTTACACGAATTCTTTCAGTCGTCCCAGTTATCGCATGTGTTGCTATGACGAGCGGTGAAAATACTATCCAACAACACACCGCCTTGAACCTTCTAATGGAAAACTCACAGGTATTCTTAGCTTTTGCCCTTCCATTCTCAATGTTACCATTATTAATGATGACTAACAGTGAAGTTGAAATGGGTGAATTTAAGAATAGTGGCTGGGTTAAGGTTTGCGGTTGGATTTCTGTAATCGCCCTTACTTTCTTAAATCTTTACAACCTTCCTGCAACTTATGAAGGTTTTGGTATTTGGGCAAAAGGGACATCTGACGTTCTCGCTTATATCACAATTATTGTCATCCTTGCTCTTCTTATCTGGACTTGCGTTGAACTCTACAAAGGGGACAAGCGGTTTGCTGCTGAAGGTAAAGGATTCGGCCAACGTGAAGCTCAAATGAAAGATTCAGCTGTAGAAGATTAAAATAAAAAACTGGAAATTTGCTTCCAGTTTTTTATTTTTGTAACGATTCTTTCACAAAATGTTCATACTTGAACGGTATAGTATAAACAATCCCTAATATAAATAAACCCCTATTTTTCTTCTATACTATCCCCCTCAAAATAGCTATGAAGAAATACGAAAAGTGGTCGGCCCATAATGAGTCGACCATTTTTTAATACATCTAGGCTCACCATGGTATAATAAGGAACTAGATATATTACTCATTAAGTATGAGGTGAAATCATTGAATAATAAAGATAATAATCAAAATAACAATAAGCGGCGACCTACGCGGGTTGAGCTTTATGACACTCCTAAGCCAGGAGAAGAAAAGAAAAAACGTTCTTTCTTTAATCGTAAACCTAAACAGACTACCCCTAACCATAAACATAAGACAGCATCCCCTAACAAGAAAAAGAATCCATATGGAATTTCACGTCGGATGTTCAAGGTCATTTTAGGCTGTCTATTAGTTGTCTTAATTGCAACCATTGTTATTTTCTTAGTTAAACAACAGGATCCTGTCAATGTTGATAGCAATGACACTACTGTCTCCACAAGCACTTCATCCCGCAAGAAGCATAAAAAGAGCAGCAGTAGCAGTCATAAGCATCGTTCAAGTTCCAATGACAGTGATGACAATGATACTCAAGATACTTATAGTATTTCAACTCCTAGTCGTTCGAATAACACGCCTCAATCAAGTCATCCAACTAACCAACAACCAGCTACTAACTCTTCCTCAACTCCGCAACAAAACCAACCATCGCAGGAAGAACACCATGATCAAGGCAACAGCCAACAACAATCTACTTCACAACCAGCAAGCAACAATTCTGGGTCACAGTCCAATCAAAGTTCGCAAAGTACTAGCTCCCAGTCAAACCCGCAACCAGTTCAACTTCATTCTCAAAATAATCAACATTAATTTGGAATAAAGGGGTTGTCAATTAAAGTGGGCGTGCTATAATCAAGACAATCGATTGAAGGATATGCACCTTCAAAGTCCTCTACAGAGAGTAAGTGCCTTGAGTGGAAGCACTTGTGAGTGACAATGATGGTTGTACCACCTTCCCTTATTATTAGCCGAGATAAGGCTAGTCGGATCGTGTCCGTTACCGCACCTTAGAGAGGACATTACTAGTGTGTCCTAAAGATGGGTGGAACCACGCTAATTTTTGTTAATTGACGTCCCTGATACTTTCAACATTGAAAGTATCAGGGACGTTTTTATTTATATTAAAGGAGAGATTTCTATGGCTCAGGTTGCTGTTATGTCCCCAGATGGATCAGTTAAGAAGATCGATCGGGATTCACAAGAAGGTTTAGAAGCATTACGTAAGCTTTCTGCATTAATGTTAAAGGCTGCATTAAAACAAGAATTTAAGGGTATTCGGCTTGGTGAAGCTGTCGCTGACGAAGATGGTTTCCACGTTGATTCTGATAAAGATAATCAACAAGTTTCTGCTGACGAATTACCAGCTCTTGAAGACGTAATCAAGGGAATGGCAAAGAACGATGTTAAGGTAGAATTTGTTGAAGTACCTGTAGAGGAAGCACTTGCCGAAGTAAAAGATGATCGTTTCTCAACTGAATTGATCAATGAAAATGCTAAAGACGGCAAAGTAGCAATGTACCAACTTGGTGATGTCAAAGCTGTTGCAGATGATGACATTCTTTTATATGGTAACGTTGTTAAAAACTTACGACTTCTTTCTGTTGCTGGTGCTTACTGGAAAGGTATGTCTTCAAATCCAATGCTTCAACGGATTTACGGAACTGTCTTCTACAAGAAGGACGCATTAGAAGAAGACTTAAAGAAACGTCAAGAAGCTAAGGAACGTGACCACCGTGTTATCGGTAACCAACTTGACCTCTTCTTTGTTGATCCTAAAGTTGGTGCCGGTTTACCATACTGGTTACCAAAAGGTGCTACTATTCGCCGGACTATCGAACGTTACATTATTGACCGGGAAGTTGCCGATGGTTACCAACACGTTTATACTCCAGTCCTAATGAATCTTGATGCCTACAAGACTTCTGGTCACTGGGAACACTACCGCGATGATATGTTCCCACCAATGGACATGGGTGATGGCGAAATGCTTGAATTACGGCCAATGAACTGCCCAAGCCATATTCAAGTTTACAAGCACCATATTCGTTCATACCGTGATCTCCCATTACGAATTGCGGAGCTTGGTATGATGCACCGTTATGAAAAATCAGGTGCTCTTTCTGGTCTTCAACGTGTTCGTGAAATGACTTTGAACGATGGCCACACTTTCGTTACCCTTGACCAAATTCGTTCTGAATTCGCAAAGATTTTGAAGTTGATCATGAGCGTTTACGAAGACTTTGATATTACTGACTACAGCTTCCGTCTTTCTCTTCGTGACCCTAAGAACGTTAAGAAGTACTATGCTAATGACGAAATGTGGGAAAAATCCCAATCAATGTTGAAATCAGCAATGGACGATCTTAACCTTGATTATTATGAAGCTGAAGGTGAAGCTGCCTTCTATGGTCCAAAACTTGATATTCAAACTAAGACTGCTCTTGGGAATGACGAAACAATGTCAACTATTCAACTTGACTTTATGCTTCCAGAACGATTCGGACTTTCCTACGTTGGTCAAGACGGTAAAGAACATCAACCAGTTATGATTCACCGTGGTGTTGTTGGAACAATGGAACGGTTCATGGCTTACTTAACAGAAATTTACAAGGGCGCATTCCCAACTTGGTTAGCCCCAGAACAAGTCCACATTATCCCTGTTAACGAAGAAGCACATGGTGAATACGCAGATAACCTCGCTAAGAAGATGAAGGCTGCTAACATTCGGGTTAATGTTGACCACCGAAATGAAAAGATGGGCTACAAGATTCGTGAAGCTCAAACACAAAAGGTTCCATACACTCTTGTTGTTGGAGACGATGAAAAGAATAACAATGGTGTATCTGTTCGTAAGTACGGTGAAAAGGAACAAAATGAAATGAGTCAAGAAGCATTTATGAATGAAATTCTTGAAGATATTGCTTCTTACTCCCGTGAAAAGTAATTAAGACTAAAAATGGCTCTATCACAACTTTGTGAAAGCCATTTTTTTGTTTTAAATTTTATGAAAGTGAAATTTTTAGCATAACTTTAATCACCAAAAATAAACCGTTTTCGAAGTGTTCGTGAAGTTTTTGACAACCTAAAATTAGTAATTGACACTATTACTCAAAGGCTTTATAGTAATAAACGCTCGCTTCTGAGCCACTAAATATATTAATTAATTATTCTAAAAACAAAAACTATTTATTTTGGAGGTATAAGATATGTCTACTATGAACGATTTATTTAAAGCAATGGGTAAAGCTACTGAAGAACATCATGCTAGCGGTCTTTCATTTGAAGCTAAAACTGATACACCTGCTGGTATTGGTCAAGGTATCCTTAACGTTCGCAAGTAATTTTAAAAGGTCATGATTAGGAATTTCCCGATCATGACTTTTTTTATTTATCCTTAATAGCCAAAGCAAATATAAACATAACTAACCCAAGAGCAAATAGAACACTTAATGAAGCTGCACCGACCGTCGATTTACCAGTCATTGAGTAACGATTCCAACAATAAAGGGGCCAAGAATGGCGGAAAACTTCCCAAGGATATTATAAAAACCAAAAAATTCGCTACTGGCATTTTTAGGAACAAGGCGGCCGAAGTATGATCTACTAAGTGCTTGAAGTCCGCCTTGGCTTGTCCCAACTAAAATAGCTAAAATCCAAAAATCAGTCAAAGTTTCTAACCATAAAGCATAAAGACAAATAAAGAAATAAACGATAATGCCCAGCATAATAATTCGTCTCGTAGAAAATCTATTAGCAAGCCAACCATATAAAATTGAAAATGGAACAGCAATTAACTGAACTACTAACAGAACGACCATCAGCATCGTTGTTTGAATTCCTAAGTCTTTACCAATAACCGTTGCCATCGTGAAGATTGCATCGACACCGTCAATATAGAAGAAGTAAGCAACTAAAAACCATGTCAACTGCTTATATTGATTAATATGATGCATAGTTCTTCTCAGACGACGCAAACTATCGACAAAAGGATTTGCGACACTGCTGACGCTATAACGTTGATGACCATTTTTTAATAACGGCCACGCAAAAATAATCCACCAAACTGCAGCCAGAATAAAACTAAATCGGGCTACTCCATAACTGCTTAAGAGACTGCTAAAGCCCTTACTTAGTTCTGCTACTAAAAAGATAATAAAGACGACTACTCCTCCTAAATATCCCATTCCATAGCCAGTCGATGAAACACGATCCATTTGCCTATTATCGGCCACATCTGTTAAAAAACTGTCATAAAATAGATTTCCTCCTGAGTAACCAATAATTGACCCAATATAAACGATTAAAAGTAGTTGCCAGTATTTAGTTGGAACAAGGGCAAGCCCGATTGTCAGTATAATTTCCAACCAGGTAAAAAGATTTAGCCAGCGCTTCTTTGCATACGGGTAATCAGCCAATGCCCCTAATAAAGGCGCTAATAATGAAATAACAAGCGTACCAAAACTATTAGCATACCCCCACAGTGCTGTCGAGTTTGCTGCACTAACACCGGCATGATCAGTTACTGCTTTGAAATAGACTGGTAAAACAGCGGTCACAACTAAAATTCCATAACCAGAATTTGCCCAATCATAAAAAATCCGTTGCCATTGTTGTCTCGTAAACTTCACAACGTCACCTCAGTCTTTAAAGATTGCATCAATTGCTTGTCCGGCAGTTGAAGTCGGATAATGTAATCCTAATAATTTAGCAAATGTCGGTCCTTCGTCAACCAAGCGAGCATGTTCAACAGTCGCACCACTTTTGATTCGGAGACCAGCAAAAATAGCGGTAGTGAAGTAATTTGCTTGTGTTGGCCCGTAACCATGAACGCCATGATAGCGATCGTGAGTTCCAATTGATTCTGGATCAACTTTTTCGACAATCGCTGGTCTGTTTACCTCATCGGTGAAATAGTATCCTGGTTTGGCTTCGACGAGGAATGTGCACTTAGGATCTGCCTCCCGTTTGATCGCCGCTGCGTTATCATGGATTCGCTCAACCCCTTCAACACCAGCAATCATTTGCTTAATTTTTCCTCGATCCACGGCACCACGAGTGTAAATATAAGTTTCTCCATCGCAAGTTTTAGCAGTGACTTGCCAGTTATTTCGATAAGTGCTTTTCTTTCCAAGAGGGTGAAGAAGTCCTTGTTGCGCAAATAACATATTTAAATGAATCATCTTATCAACATTAATTTGATAGTGATCTCCTAAAATCACAAAGTCTGTTTGCCCGTAAGTACCGGTATCTTTTGTCGCTTGAATTATCTTAGCTACACGTTTATCTAGACGGTGTAATGCTTCTTTGGCTTGTGGTGATCAAACCCCATAACGGTGACGCATACTATCCATATCAACTAAGTGAATCAATGTTAAGTCCGGCTTTTTATTTTTTATTGTATCAACCGCACAGGCTGTTACAAAATCGTCAAGCCACGGCTGCTTAATCCCGTGACGTAATTTACCGTATTTTTTATTCATTCCATATAGAAATAACGGACTACTTGCCTTTAACGAAACCAGTACTTGATTTGTCCAAATTCGATTAGGAAAGATTTCTGCAAGGTTATAATCAATCTTACTGCCAGCAGTCACAGGCCACAAAAATGCAGCAGTTGTTAAGCCCTTTTCTTTTGCAACATCATAGAGGGGCATCAATTGAATATCTTTTCGATACCAGAACCAGTCAGGCGATTGCCGGCGCGGCTGCAATTTAGTATTGTTAATAATTCCATGTACGACCGGATACTGACCAGTAATAATCGAAGTATGGTATGGGATGGATAAGTTAACGTTGGAAAGATTCCCTCAACTTTTTTCACCCATGTTCCTTTTTCTATTAAATCTGCTAATGTTGGTGTTAATTGACGTAATTCGTTTAGGTCACGAAAACCTAATGAATCTAGCGAAATAACAATCATCTTATGCTATTTCATCAGTTCATCTGCTTTCTTTTCAAACTCATTAGCTATTTTAAAATAAATCATTGTTAATAACTAGTTTTGAAAGAAATTATCAAAAATCATTCTCATCGTAAGCATTAAAATTTGTATGATAAAAAAGTTAACCCACATTAGTAAGCCAGCGATTTTCAATAAGTTTTAAAGTGAAATTTGATTCACAGTAATTTTTAATGTAAAATTAAGTTTCAGTTTTCAGTATTTTATGAAAGGAATCATAATCATGCAAAATCAGTTACCCAAGGGAAAAGAGCACGAGAAAACTCTCGGCCTCTTCGACCTTTCTATTCTAGGTATTGGCGCAATCATCGGAACTGGAATTTTAGTTTTAACTGGAATTGTCGCCGCGGAAGATTCAGGTCCAGCAATTGTTTTCTCTTTTCTGATTGCTGCTCTTGCTAGTGGTTTAATTGGTCTCTGTTATTCAGAATTAACCACTAGTTTACCCAATTCAGGAAGTGCCTTTTATTATGCGTGGGTTTCAATTGGTAAATTTATGGCGTTCCTTGCTGGATGGACGCTGATTGGGGTCTACGTTACTACAACCGCTACGGTAGCCAATGGTTGGACTGGGTACGTACAATCGTTCCTAGAAGTCCTCGGAGTTAATTTACCACATAAATTACTGGTTACGCCTGCAGCTGGTGGTTATGTAAACCTCCCTGCTGTCTTGATGATCCTTTTTATGACGATTATTTTGACACGTGGAACTAGTGAAAGTAAACTTGTTAACAACTTCTTGGTTGGTGTCAAAATCTTTATTATTGTTCTATTTATCGTTGTTAGTGCTCAACATATCAATCTCGCTAACTGGCACCCATTTTTACCATATGGATACAAGGGAATTTTCACAGGAGCATCTGCTGTCTTCTTCTCTTTCTTAGGATTTGATGCATTAGCTACTTCTGCTGAAGATGCTAAAGATGTTGATAAAAATATTCCCCGGGCAATAATTTTATGTTTAGTTATTTCAACTGCTCTTTATATTTTAGTTAGTCTTGTTATGACGGGAGTTCTAAGTTATAAAGATTTGAATGTCTCTGAAGCTATGTCGTATGTTCTTTTAGCTAAGGGTCATAAATACGTGGCTGAAATTGTTTCACTTGGCGCTGTTTTAGGAATTATGGCTGTCGTCTTTGCATTCATCTATGCTGGCTCAAATATCATGAAGTCAATGAGCCGAAGTGCCTTTCTTCCTCAAGGCCTCGCTAAAGTCAACGGCAAAACTCAAAGTCCTAATCGTGCTATTTGGCTAGTCGGACTTCTTTCAGCTGTCCTAGCTGGAGAATTCGATCTCCATTATCTTGCATTAATTGCCAATATTGGATCATTGGTTGTCTTTGCTTTAATTTCGCTCATCGTAATTATCTTACGGTACCGTTATCCAGAATTAAAGCGACCATTTAAGGTACCTTTTGGCAACGTTATTCCTGTGCTATCAGTATTGATCTGTATTGTTTTATTAGTAAGCATCTCACTTAATGCTTGGTTAACATACTTATTGTGGCTAGTAGTCGGATTAGGAGTTTACTTCTGCTATTCCCTTCGTCATGCCAACGAATTTAATTTCCAAGATGAAAGTGATATCCCAGGTAATTAAAATTTAGTTCTAAATTATGATAGACCTCTACATTGATCCAGAATGTTAGAGGTCTATTTTAATATTATTTAGCACTTCGATTTTGACGAGTTGTTTCCGCTAAGTGGACTAAATTAGTAACAAAATTATGAGTTTTGGCTTCATAATTATATTGGCGACCCAGCTTAACAAAGTAACCATTGATATAATCAACTTCCACTGGACGATTATGACTCATATCTTGGTACATTGAAGGATAATGATGCGGACAGCCAACTTTAGAGACATAATTTACACTTTCTAGCTCTTCTGCTCGCGTATTAACTAATTGTACCCCTGCACGTTCACAGACATCATATGCTTCATCGATTAATTGCCGAGATAGTTCATCAGCCTTATCAAACGCCGCATATTCACCCATTGTAATTTCAAACATAGTACAAAGGGTATTAACGACTGAATTAAAGACCACTTTTGCCATCAACGTTCCCATAAAATCATCTTTAAGGGATGGATTAAAGTTTGCTTTTTTAAGTTCTGCCATTAACGCTTGTGTCTTCTCATCAGGCTTTTCAGTATAATTAGCCCAATTAGTCGTTCCCATCCCTCGTTCTCCAACAAATTCCACTTCGCCAGGTTTGGTTAAAATAGTTGCTACTAAGGCAGTTCCAGCAACTACTTTTTCTTTTGGGAAATACTTCAATAATTTTTCAACATGTCCCATTCCATTCATCGCTGTCATCGCATATTGATCCTTCAAGAAATGTTCACAACGTTTTAACATATCATCTAACTGCATTTGTTTTAATTCAAAGAAAACAAAATCAGCATCTGTAGCATTGTATTCTTCAGGTGTATAAACATTAACGGGAACGTGGTACCACCTTAATTTGTCAACAATTCACATTATTAGCCTCAAATGTTCAATGCTTCCATTAAACACGTCAGCTATAATGGGCTGATTCCACCATTAATTACTAATTTCATCATGGCACTCAAAGTGATTTTCATTATAAGCAGGTTATCCTTTTTCATCAACCAAGGACTCTCTGCTAATCCACTCATAATTACTCTTCTTTTCAACGTGTTTTTATAATTATATTTTAATTTTTGTCTAATTTAATACTTTGGGTTGTAAATGTCAAGATTTATTTTTTGTTATAAATTATCTTGACATTCCTATTTCATCCGCGTATTATAATGACAAATAAATGAGAAATAGCTTAGAAAAGATGAGTAATCTTAGAATCTTATTACAGAGAATCACGGTTGATGAGAGGTGACATAAGAGACTGAGACGAAGATGGTCTTGGAGCTTCACGAATTACGAGTATTTTATATAAGTAGTTCACGATTGACGACCGATAAAACGTCTGGGTATAGCTTCCATTAGTGTACCTATTGAGGATAGTATTGTGAGATACTATCAAATTAGGGTGGTAACACGTTAATTAACTATTGATTAATCAACGTCCCTAGGAAAAGTAGAAATATTTTTCCTAGGGGCTTTTTTATTGCTTCAATTCTTGAACCCATCACGAATAGAAAGGATCGATTTACTATGACTGAATTCACTACACGTACTACATCACCATTTCGTTATGACATCGTTGGAAGCTTCCTTCGTCCTCAAGAGCTAAAAGAAGCTCGCGCAAAATTTGCAAACGGCGAAATAACACAAGCAGACTTAACAGCTGTTGAAGATAAAGCAATTATTAATTTGATTAAACAAGAAGAAGCTGCCGGCCTGAAAGCAGTTACTGACGGTGAATTCCGGCGTAGTTGGTGGCACCTTGACTTTTTCTGGGGATTAAATGGCGTTAAAAAAGCTACTCTAAAGGAAGGCTATAAATTTGCAGATGAAGAGACTCGTCCTGAAACTGCGCAAATCACTGGAAAAATCTCCGGCGAAAACCACCCCTTTGTCGAACACTTCAAATTTACCCAAGCTCATACCTCTGATGGCGTTCAAGTTAAACAAACTATCCCTGCGCCAGCACAATTTTTAGAAGAATTTCTTCGTCCCGAAAATCAAGCTAATGCTAAAGAATTTTATCCCAACCAAGAAGATTTAGATCATGACGTTGCCGCTGCTTATCATCAAGTGATTGAAGATCTTTATGCTGCTGGTTGTCGTACTCTTCAACTAGATGACTGTACATGGGGAATTTCTGTTAACGCCTTTGCTAACCTAAAGAAAAAAGACCCCAATGCTGATGTATCTCAGCTTGAAGCCCTGCAAAAGCGATTTTTAAAAGTAAACAATGAGGCAATTGCTAATTTACCCGCCGATTTAACAATTAATACCCACGTTTGTCGCGGAAACTATCACTCAACATGGGCTGCTGCCGGTGGTTATGGACCAGTTGCCGACACACTATTTGCTAAGGAAAACGTCAATGCCTTCTATCTCGAATACGATAGTGAACGTGCTGGCGGATTTGAACCACTTAGCAAAGTTCCTGATGATAAATATGTTGTTCTTGGTTTAATTACTTCAAAATCAGGTGAACTTGAAGATAAGGCAGCAATTATCAAACGAATCCATGAAGCTGCGCAATTCCATCCATTAGATAAGCTCTGTCTTAGTCCTCAATGCGGCTTCGCATCAACTGAAGAAGGAAACATTTTAACAGAAGAACAACAATGGAAAAAGGTTGCACTTGTTAAAGAAATTGCTACAGAAGTTTGGGGATAATTTAAAATGAATAATGGGAGCGAGACAGAAGTCACTTGTGACTTCGTTTTTCGACGCGAAGCTAGCCTCTGGGAGCCCCCGCAAGCAACAATAGGCCTCTAGCGTTCGGTTTTGCCGGACGTTAGAGGCCATTGTTGTACTGCGTATTTGCTTTTTATGAAAGTAACTTAACTTATGTCACAGTCCCATTTATTCTTCTCCCACTAAATTGCCAATACACGGTCTTTATGCGGAGAGTAATTAAACAGAACATCTGTCAAATCCAATCCTGCCTTATTTCCATGATGGGTGCCATCTTGCCATGCAGGAATATGAGTTACATCATAGACACGATTATTAATTGCTACATAAGCTGGATTCCCGTTTTGCCCATCATATTTTTCAATTCTTCTCTTGTAAATGTTTTTGCCATAATATTCCGCCTCCTTATTTGATAGTGTCAATTCAATATCCTCACTATATCATGGAAGCGCACACAAAAAAATTAATAATTACCTCACTTTAACGCAAAATTATACTCTATTAGTATTTTCTTCACAATTAATCTAATATCATATCTAAGTGCGGAATATTGTCTTCAAGGTAAACATCTGAAATCGGCTTAAATCCAAACGATGCGTAAAACTCTTTAAGATATGCTTGAGCTTGAATTTGAATTGTCTTATTTGGGAAAAGACGCTTAGTTTCATCGACCGTTGCCTGAACTAGCTGACGTCCGTATTCATGTCCACGAAATTGTTTTAAAACTAATACGCGGCCAAAAGTCGCATGAGAGCTGTCCTTAGCCATAATTCGCGTATAACCTACTAAGTCTCCCTGGTCATCCTTCAGCATTAAATGGTGAGCTTGATAATCCTGTTCATCAATTTCTTGATAAGGACATTCTTGCTCAACAACAAATACTTTTATCCGTTCTTCTGCTAATCTACACCATTCTTGAGCGGTCATTTCACTTAGCGTTTTTACTTCAACATTCATATTAAAACCTCCTAAAAAATAAAAGAGTACTAACCAACTTCTTCATGTCATTGTGACAGGCCCTAGTAGAAGATGGCTAGTACTCTTAATGTCTTTAATCCGGGGACTAAAGACGAGTCGTTAGTAAATTATTCGGTATCAGTATACAATGGATTAATCTATCTTGCAATTAGCGATTTAATACCAAGCAGGTTTATCTCCGTCTGTATTTGGTTTATTCACACCAAAGTTTTTTCGTGCATATGGTGCCGGATCATCAATAATTTTTGCTACAAAATTACCAATTGACTTTCGCGAGACCTCGGTACCTTTAAATGGTTCTCCTTTTGCAGTCGTTTCGTAATCCACTTCATCCTTATCTGTTAACCATGCTGGTCGAATGATTGTGTAATCAAGGGTTGAATTTTCAATTACATCGGCAGCACTGCGATAAGTTCCTAAATAACTATCTTTCTGGCCGCCACCTAACATTTCATTATTCCACTCACCAAATTTACCTGGAACTTCATCATAGATTCCAATCGAGGAAATCCAGACTAACGGCTTTACAGCATATTTTTCCATTAAGCTGACAATATTTTTAGCTTGTTGCGTAATTTCAGGATTTCGTAGATTAGCATAAACTACATCTGCTCGTTCAATCGCTGGCTCTAAATCGCCAATATTTAGGACATCCCCTTTAATAACTGTTTCACGATTTTCATCGACAACATTCATATTTTGTGGGTGCCGAGTAAATAGTAATAATTCATCATTGCCATTTGCTAACAATGCATCAATTGCGTGTCCAGCAATTTTTCCCGTTGCACCTAGAATCAAAACTTCTCTTGCCATTATTTCTACCTCCTCATAAATTCTACTTTTAGTATACAATTCTCTATACCAATTAAAAGTAAGCACACACAAGTAAGGTAGTTACACTCAGGTAAGATATGATTGATGGACAAGTAATCGGCAAAATTTTATTTTTTAGTATATTTTTTGCCCCACTGGTTAATTGACCTAATTATTGGTACCAAACTTTTTCCTACTTCCGTCAATGAATACTCAGTCTTAGGCGGCACTGTCGAATAAACACGCTTTTGTATAATATTTGCTCCCTCTAAGTCCTTTAGTTGAAGAGCCAACATTCTCTTTGAACAATCTGGAATTAATTTTTGCAACTCCGAAAAACGACAAGGCTCATATTCACTAATTTGATATATAATTACGCTTTTCCACTTTCCGTTTATTAACTTAAGCGTATTCTCAATCGGACAATCTTTTTCGACCATTTTTTCTCCTTTCTCTAGTGAAATAAAATTCACTTCTTGTATATTTTTATTTTTAAGTTACTATTAGTAAGTAAAGAAATGTACGGGAGTGATTATTATGAATTCACAATTTAACAGTTTAGCTGCAAATCGTCGTTCAATCTATGCGCTTGGTGATAATCTTTCACAAACACCAGAAGAAATTTTTGACTTAGTGAAGCAAACAATCAAAAACTCACCAACTGCTTTTAATAGTCAAACAGTACGGGCAGTCGTATTATTTGGCAAGTCATCAGATAAAGTATGGGAAATCGTTGAGGATGCTTTACGCAAAATCGCTAAGAGTCCAGATGCTTTTGAACAAACAAAGTCAAAAATTGATAGTTTCAAGGCAGGCTATGGAACGATCCTCTACTTTACTGACACTACAATTGTGCATCAATTAGAGAATGATTATCCATCATATGCAGCTAATTTTGCAAACTGGGCTGAACAAGGCCTCGGTGGTGCTCAACAAGCAGTTTGGACAGCACTCGCAGAACAAGGAATCGGTGCCAGTCTTCAACATTATAACCCATTGATTGATGATGCAATTCATCAAGTATTTAATCTTCCAGCTGATTGGCAATTGCGTGCTGAAATGCCATTTGGTTCAATTGAGGCACCAGCTGGAGAAAAGGCTCAGCTTGATGACGAAGAGATGTTCAAATTAATCAAGTAAACTTATTATTCTCCATCCTCTTGAACGGTATATAATTATTGTAAACACGTTAAAGGAGGAATTTTAATGGAACGGCAACCTAAAATGTATAATACTGGAGCAGATTATGCTTTAGCAATCATTGGTGGTAAATGGAAGTCCGTTATCCTTTATCTCTTAGCTGGTCATCCCCGACGAACAAGTGAACTAGTTAAGCAGCTAGGCACCTCATATAAAGTCTTGAGTGACCAGCTTAGTGAAATGATAGATGCCGGCCTCGTTATCCGAAAAAGTTTCAATACGATTCCTCCACATGTTGAATATCGCTTAACTCCTGAGGGTGAAAATCTTTATGCTGCCCTTCGTTATTTAAATTACTGGGGTGAAAATAGAGCAAAACAAACTGGTGACATTAAAATCATGTGTACTGACGAAATGAAGCAGGTCGGCGATGATGGTCTATGTGTCATCACTAAAAAACATCTTAATCATTGGCGCCAAGAAATTGTAAAAAGCAAGGACAAAGATATTTCTATCTAAGTTCTTGCTTTTTTGTGTTCTTTAATCTAAAAGCCAACGCCATTATAAATATAATCATGTAGCTCGCAAGAATAAGATGGGTATTCATGATAATTGGAAAGCTTTGAATACTTGTTTTTCCCACCGAAAACGCACCAAAAATTCTATTAATTCCTGTTGTTCCAGCAAAAATAAATAAACTTCCCCACATTACTAATTGGGAAATTATCCCCGCAATTGATGCATAGTAATAATTGACGATCGAAGAAATACTATAATTATGGGTTGCTTTCTCGTAGTCATCAATTGCTGTTTTACGTTCTGCACCGGCAAAGCTACGGATGATAAATACGCCAATAAAATATGTTGGCAACCAAAATGTTAAGAGAATTCCAATTGTTAGCATCACTAAATTAATTTGACAATCCTTAAAATGGAATAAATGGTGGGTTTGTTTTACCAATAATCCTCCAAAGACGAAAGCAAATAAGTAAGCAACAATTGTCCAAGAATACATTTTTGTGCCATACAAAATGCCAATAAAAACGGTACTATACAAGGTCCAATACTGACCACAAGCACCATAAAGCATTATTCGTTGCCGTAAATGATTGGGATAGTGAAGTAATCGCCGATGGTTTACAAGCAAGGTAAGGATCATCGTGATGAGGAAGATTAATAAAAGAGCGGTTCCCCATTCAAGTGGTTTCCCAAAGCCTAAACTTCTCCCTAATCGCAACAGTAACATTGCGCCAAGCAAAATTAATGCTAGTAAGTAATTAGCCCAATGTAGACGAACTGGCAGCGGACGAATTGCATGGGGTGTTTTCCAAATTGATCCCATTGCACCAAAAGTAATGATTAACATTAAAACAAAACTAATTACTGGCTTCTTTATCCACACAATTATCCCAAACACAATCAAAACTATAATAACTTGAAAAAGCGGCTTAAGATGATCCTGCTGGGGTAAGAGTCCTCGTTTTATTAATCGCCGCCGCTGACTTATTGCGGTTGGAAATAGTCGAGAGGCAATCCCTGCCCCTGCACCTGACAAATCCCAGAAGATTGGTTGAAATCCACCAAACATCCCTAAAAAGTAACCAATAATTCCGCTATAAAGACCAATCCAGGCCAGCCGTTGATAATCGTATTCTAAATCACGGCAAAATAATAAAATTGTATGCCGGAAAGCATAGAAAATAGCGAAGGGCAAGGCACCAACAAAGATATCAGACTGTTCTTTAGTAAGGGAAATATACAGCAAAAAAGGCATTAAATTTAATAATAAACTACAGACACCAGTCAACTTTTCTAATTTTTTCATTTTTATTTCCTCTAATGCTGGTCAATTGCACTATTCAGTTTCTTTCGATTTACTAGAAAAATAATAATAACTAACGGGACAATAAATAGCATTACGGGATAAAAATATTTCACAGGTAACGTACTATCAATAATCCCCCCGATGATTGGCCCAAGCGTCATTCCAATATCAAGGCCGAGAAAGAATGTCGAACTTGCTAACCCTCGTTCATTATCTGGAGCTAGCATCATTGCAGTTGATTGACAAACGGAATAAATAATACCATAGCCAAATGCCATTCCAGCAGCTGCCAGTGCCATTTCAATGTTATTTTTCATAATACTTAACATAATAAGATAAAAGATTGTTGCAACCGTGCTTAAAATCAACCATGGTTCAAAACGGACAGTATCAAATTGGGTCCGTAAGAATAATCGGCTAAGTAAAAGAACTACAGCATAAATTAAGAAATAAGCACCAACAGCAATAGATAAGTGACGTTGTTCAGCGTACTCAACAATATCTGCCTGCGTTGCAAAATATGGGATAGCAAATAAAGCTGTTAAAAGGGCAACCGGGATAGCGTCTCGCTGAATGATTTTAATATGAAAGCCACTTTGTTTTACAGAGTGTGCTGCCGGTTGAGCGCGGTTACTGACAAACTGAATTGTGACAACAACCAGTAAAGCCGATAATGCTGAAATCACCATTGCAGCTCGATAACCAATAATTCGATATAAGTTAATTGATACAGCGGGGGCACATGCCATTGCCAAAGCGTTCATCAGTCCATAAAAGCTCATTGCTTCGCCAACATGATTAAATGGAACTAAATATGATAGCCAGGTTGTCATACAAACTGTACATAATACAAATCCTAATCCATTAACCAAACGGCATATTAACAAGAAAGTGCTATTAGGCGTTAACACATAACCTGCAACCCCAATAAAGCACAATATTCCACCCCAAAAAGCTAATGAATATTTTGAAAAACGATCAGTCAGATTACCAGCAATTGGTCGCAAAAACATTGAAACAATACTCATCATTCCAACGATTATACCTGCAAAAGCACTTGATGCGCCTAAATCTTGAGCATAACCGTTAATCAATGGGTTACAGTACATATTACTAAACATAAAAAAGAACGAAGCCGCCATTACGAGCACAACATCTTTTGTAAAAATCGATTTTTCCTTCGCCATCAATTCCCCTACTTTCTTTGCATGATTTTAATTAAATTCTAATTACTATCATACAACTATTTGGGGAAGTTAAATGATTTCCCAGGAAATAAATAAAGAGATTGGGTTTTGTTTCCCAACCTCTCCGTGTGTACTTCACTATTTATATTTTACTGCAAAGAATCCCAAGCTGGTAGAGTAACGGGTTCACTGGCAGCTACTTTCTTTACTCGATCGCTAAGGTACTTCTTATTAATAACAGCCTCATAAGTATACTCTTCAAACCAATCTTGGGTCATTACAAAGTATCCGTTATCGCCATTATCTTTACCCCAACTGTTTTCAATCTTCCATCGTGTAGGTTGACCATTTACCATGTCAAAGCCTGTTAATGTCATTGCATGAGAAACGACGGCTTGCTTAGTTTCCAAACGGTGCTTCTTATCCATTACAAAATCAACATCAAGCAATTCCTCTCGATGATATAATTTTGCATCCATCAAGCCTCGCTTACGGTCCATTTGTTGGAGAACATCATTCCCAACCCAAACTGTTTCACCAGCTTGCAACTGTTTGATGGCTCCTTCTTGTAATTCTGCAAAAGGAACATTAACAAATTTAATTGGCAAACCATCAACCACACTATCTTGCGCTGGCATTAAATAACTCCGATCCATTTCATGATCAGGAGCGTTAGTAACTACAACATAGTCACTTAAGTTTGTATCAAAGTATTCATGATAGAACTTTAATGGCGTTAAGCCAAGAACTTGGTGGAACTTTTTATCATCATCCCGATATTCAAGATCAAATTTTGCAGGCGGTTCACCAAATGAGTAGGCTGCAATCTTATAAACGTCACCCATCATTCGTTCTTGTGCTTCCTGTAATTCCGTTGCACTGGCATTAGTTTGCACCATTACCCGTAATTCAATTGCATCTTTGCGCATTAAGCTATCAAATACTTCGGCTACATCTGAAGTATCCTTCGTATTATGTGTGTCAGGCATTACATATTCTGGAACAACACCATATTTCTCAATAATAGAAGCGGCATTAGCCCATTGTCCACCATCATTTAATGCAAAACTAAGGTAGAAATCAACGGTTCGATCATGCAAAGGCTTATCAGCAGTTGCAATAATCTTCTGGAAAAACATATTTGCCCGTTCAATTCGATCCCAGAAAAATAGATAATTTTGTGACAATTCAAAGTCCTTGAACTTATATTTTGTTGCAAACTTATGACGTAATGTATTTAATGCTGCAAAAGACCAGCAACGTCCACTATGACGCTGGTTGGTTGGCTTCCCCGTCTTAATTTCATAAGAAAATGCTCGATGAAGACGTTCGCTTGCCGTTGGATCTTCACTCGCAGCTTTAATCCCATTTTTTTGTATTGCCCGGGCAATAATTTCTGCATCTTTACGTGAATGAAATTCTTTCTTTAATTTTTCAACCATTTTTGAGGTTAAATCGTGTTCTTCAGTCACAATAAATCCCTTCTTTGCCTAAAATTCTAAAATGACTTATACATTATTAATGATACCGCATTTTCTTCAAAATTATTGACTTAAAAGCTTTTCTATTTTAAACAAGCATCAATCCTTTACTGCTTATAAAAAGTAAGCTAAGATTGTATTTAGTAAGTCACTTTTAATTATAAATTATATGAACTGCGGTAAAATTCTATCTAGGAGGTCGATTAATTATGAAGAAAGTATTTGTTGTCGGTGGTTCAGGCCGTGTTGCTACTGACTTAATTAAAGATTTAGTTGCCACTGGTAATGAAGTTACAGCTGGTGCTCGCCATCCGGAAAAAGTTATTAAGTTAAACCACGTTACTGCTGTTGAATTGAACCTACATGATAGTGTTGAAAAAATCGCTGAATTAATGAAAGGCATGAATGCAATTTACTTTGTTGCCGGATCACGTGGCAAAGATTTACTGCAAACTGATGCGATGGGAGCAGTTAAAACAATGCAAGCTGCTGAAAAAGACGGTATTAAACGTTACATTATGTTAAGTTCGCTATATGCTTTACAACCTGAAATGTGGTCAAAAGTTCCATCATTAGCTTCAATTATGGATTATAACATTGCCAAGTTCTTTGCTGATAATTATCTTATCTCAAATACAAATCTTGACTACACTATCCTTCAACCTGCTAATTTAACTGAAGAACCCGGTACCGGTAAAATCCAAATTGGTGAAGGCTCTGCAACTTCTAATCCGATTCCAGACGTTGCCCAGACTTTAGCCGATATTCTACAACACGATAATACAATCGGCCACGTCATCATGATGCGGAGTGGAGATACGCCGATTGAAGAAGCACTAGATCAAATTTAATTTTTTACAGGTTGTTGACCAGTCGAAATAGCGTAAGATTGGCCTACAACTTTTTTCTATTCTAAAATCAGGTAATAGTTTAGCTAATTTTTCTCATCAGCCGTATAATAAACATTAAAAACAAATTAAGAAGGGAATCTTTTACATGGCAAAACTCGAACGCTTTTATAATACTTTCCAACCTGACCATTATGATGTTTTTATCGATATTAATCGAGCAAAGAAAACTATTAATGGAAAAACAACTATCACTGGTAACGCGACTGATCCTCAAATTGCAATTAATCAAAAAAATTTGCAGGTCACTGGTGTTCAAGCAGACGGTCAAGAATTAGACTTTAATATTGATAATGATGCCGAGGCAGTTCGGATTACCCTTCCGCAAACTGGTAAAGTAACTTTTACTGTAACTTATAATACTAAGTTAACTGATTCGATGATGGGAATTTATCCATCATACTATGAGGTTGACGGGGAGAAAAAGCAAATTATCGGGACTCAATTTGAAACAACTTTTGCTCGGCAAGCTTTTCCCTGTGTCGATGAACCAGAGGCTAAGGCTACCTTCAGTCTAGCAATTAAATTTGATGAGCATCCTGGTGAAACCATTATCGCTAATATGCCAGAAGATCACGTTGAAAATGGCATCCACTACTTTGAACCCACTGTGCGAATGTCCACTTATCTTGTTGCCTTTGCATTTGGAGAGCTCCAAAGTAAAATTACTGAAACAAAAGGTGGCGTTAAAGTAGGTGTATTCGCAACGAAAGCGCACCAACCAAAAGAACTTGATTTTGCATTAGATATTGCTAAGCGGGCAATCGAATTTTATGAGGATTTCTATCAAACTCCGTACCCTCTTCCCCATTCATGGCAGTTAGCTTTACCTGATTTCTCTGCCGGTGCAATGGAAAATTGGGGATTGGTAACCTACCGAGAAGCTTACTTATTACTCGATCCAGACAACACTTCCCTTGAAATGAAACAATTAGTTGCAACTGTCATCACACACGAACTAGCTCACCAGTGGTTTGGTGATCTTGTGACAATGAAGTGGTGGGATGACTTATGGCTTAATGAAAGTTTTGCTAATATGATGGAATATGTTGCCGTCGATGCTCTCCAGCCTGACTGGCATATTTGGGAACTTTTCCAAACTTCAGAAGCTCCAATGGCATTACAACGAGATGCAACTGATGGTGTTCAATCCGTTCATGTTGATGTTAACAATCCGGCCGAAATTGATGCCTTATTCGATGGTGCGATTGTTTATGCCAAAGGATCGCGAATGTTAGTAATGGTCCGGGCTCTTTTAGGTGACAAAGCGTTACGAGAAGGTCTTAAGAATTATTTTGCTGCTCACAAATACAGTAATGCAACCGGAGCTGACTTATGGAAAGCTCTTGGCAACGCATCGGGGCTTAACATTGGAAAAATCATGAATTCATGGCTTGAACAACCAGGCTATCCTGTTGTAACAGCAAAGATTAATGATGATGGCGATTTAGTACTGTCACAAAAGCAATTTTTCATTGGTGATGGTAAAGATGTTGATCGTCAATGGCAAATCCCACTTAATAGCAACTATGATGAAGCTCCACAAATTATGGCGGAACAAGAACTCAACCTTGGAAATTATCAAGCATTGCGCGATAAGAATGGTCAACCATTCCGTCTAAACCTCGGCAATAATTCACATTTCATCGTAAAATATGATGATACGCTACTAAACGATATTTTAGATCATGCTGATGAATTAGACCCGATTACCCAACGTCAACTTCTTCAGGATCTGCGGTTACTTGCCCAAGGACAACAAATATCTTATGCGTCATTAATTCCATTATTAAAGCAATTTAAAGATAGTCCTTCAGCAATTGTTAACGCCGAACTATACCAAATAGCTAATGGCCTTAAAATGTTTGCTAAACCTGATTCTCCTGCTGAACAAGAACTACGACAATTCTCTGATCTATTAAGTAAGGATCAAGTAAAGCGGCTTGGTTGGTTACCTAAAGATGATGAAAGCAATGATGACCAATTGACGCGCCCTTATATTCTTAGCACTTCACTATTTGCACGCAATAATGATTCAATTACTCAAGCTCATCAAATCTTTACTGAAAATCAGGATAAATTAGAGTCTCTTTCGGCGGATATTCGTGGTTTAGTTCTTAAAAATGAAGTTCAAAACTTCGGGAGTGCTGAATTATTTGATAAATTAATCAAAGCTTACCAACAAACAGCGGACGCAAGCTTTAAACAAGACTTGCGAATGGCAATACCAAATACAACTGATCCAGCATTAATTGCAAAAGTTGTTAGTTACTTTGAAGATGCTGACGTCATTAAGCCACAAGATTTACGAGCATGGTATCGTGGCCTTCTTGCCAATAAAGCAGGTCAACAAGCTGCCTGGAATTGGCTTCGTGATGAATGGCAATGGTTAAATGACACAGTTGGTGGCGATATGGAATTTGCTACCTTTATCACTGTCACTGCCGGCGTTTTCCATACTCCTGAACGATTGAACGAATTTAAAGACTTCTTTGAACCTAAACTTAATACACCAGGTTTAACCCGGGAAATTAAAATGGACATTAGTGTAATTGAAAGCAAAGTCAATTTAATTAACAAAGAGCAAACAGCTGTTAATGATGCAATTGCGCAACAATAATTAACTGTAAAGCCCTATAAAAAACGCAACTAAGGATTTTTCCTCAGTTGCGTTTTTATTTTAAATCTGCTGCTTTAATAAATCTAACCTTGTACTTTGGCGTTGTAAAATATCGTCGATTACATCTGCTAATGAAATTTGCTTCATCTCATTAAAAGCTGCTGCTTGAATCTGATCATAATACTTTTCTAATGACGCCTGAATATTTCCACCAACAATACACTTCAAATTAGTTTTTGGATCAACATGAAGTAAATCATGATCCATATTTATTGCCTGGTAGATATCAAACAGGTTAATCTCTCGTGGCTTTTTAGCTAATCGCGGTTCAGCAGCCCCCTTTCTAGTTACGATCAAACCAGCAGTCCTCAAATCTGACATTAATTGACGAACAACACTCGGATTCGACTCAATACTATCAGCAATCGCTTTACTAGATAAGTCACCATCCTGATAAACGTGCAAATAGCTTAATAAGTGAACAGCATCACTTAGTTTATATGAATATTTCATACTCCTATTTTATCTTGTTGTTTTATAACATTCAAGCGCTATAGTATTAATTTATAGTTTTCACTTTTAATAACTACGCTTGTTAAATAATTTTAATTCTAGCAAAATAAAGACATGATAAAAATAAAATCACATGTTTGAGCTTGATTAATAAATATATTTAGCATATATTACTACTGTTGGGGTAGGAATCTCAGAGTTATTGTCTAACGGAACGGAATGTGAACGTTAGAAGGAGGCTTATAACTAACTGCTTTGTTATTCCGCATTCACCATGAACGGAAACGTCAATGTGTTCCCTAACAAAATTTTCAAAAGGGAGTGGATTGATATGTCTACGTTATCATTTGCCGGACCGCGTTTTACTACAAAGAATTTGACTTTAGCTGCTATGCTGGTCGCACTGCAGGTAATCTTAAATAAACTTTCAATTGGAGATCCAGCGGTTTTAAAATTTAGTTTTGGTTTTATTGCCACTGCACTTATTGGTTACTGTCTTGGACCATGGATTAGTGGATGATCAATGGTCGTATCTGATATCATAAGTAATACTATTTTAAATTCAGGAAGCTTATTCTTTCCTGGCTTTACCTTATGAGCTTAAGTTCCAGTAGTACCGGCCATACTTTCATGGCTCTCCTCTTCATTCGTTTGCCAAAAGAGTTGATTATCTGGCCGATTGAAACCTTGCTTGTACTAGTTATCCTGCGGCAATTATCACGATTAAATTTAATTGCAAAGAAGAGCGAAAAATAAATTTATTTAAAAAAGTATTGCATTTTAAATGAATTAGGTTAAAATACAATTAACAAAATAAAAAAGCGATGAGAAAGAAGAGTAACTAGTTGTATTCGTTCAGTGAATTGGTGGTAGTGAGAAACCAGTCGACCCTACACTAGTGAATAACACTTTCGCGAGTGCTGCCAACCCAAATAAGTTTACTTAAAGTAGGCTTGGCCGGATCCGGACCGTTACCTCACCGGCAGAGCATGATGTGCTCTTGAGGAGGCCTAGTTTTATACTAGACAATTTGGGTGGCACCGCGGAAAAAAGCCTTTCGTCCCTTGATTATAAGGGGAACGAAGGGCTTTTTTAATTCATTCCTAAATCTATTATTTTAAGGAGTGTCTATTATGGACTTAACTATTCCAAAGGATTACGATCCACGTCTTTCAATTAGAGAAACTGAAACTGCTATTCGTTATATTCGTGAAACTTTCCAAGACGAATTTGGTAAAGAGTTAAACCTTCAACGGATGTCCGCACCAATGTTTGTTGAAAAGAGTACTGGATTAAACGATAACTTAAACGGTGTTGAACAACCAGTATCGTTTGAAATGAAGGATATGCCAAGCGAAACTGTTGAAGTTGTCCATTCTCTCGCTAAGTGGAAACGTCTTGCTCTTAAGCGGTACGGTTTTGGTATGCATGAAGGTCTCTACACCAACATGAACGCCATTCGTAAGGAAGAAGACCTCGATAACTTCCACTCAATTTATGTTGACCAGTGGGACTGGGAAAAGATTATTAGCAAGGATGAACGAACAGAAGAAACCTTAAAGGATACAGTTCGTGATATTTTCAAAGTGATTAAGCATATGGAACACGAAGTTTGGTACAAGTTCCCTCAAGCTGTTTACCATTTACCAGATGAGATTCACTTTGTTACAACGCAAGAGCTTGAAGATCGGTGGCCAGACCTCACCCCACTTGAACGGGAAGACAAAATTGCTAAAGAACTTGGTGCTGTTTTTGTAATGAAGATCGGTGACAAGTTGCAACGCAGTGGTAAGCCTCACGATGGTCGAGCACCTGACTACGATGACTGGAGCTTAAACGGTGATATTATTTTCTGGTATGAACCTCTTCAACGCCGGATCGAAATTTCAAGTATGGGAATTCGGGTTAGTCCAGAATCAATGAAATACCAACTTGAACAAGCCGATGCAACTGATCGTGAAAAATTACCATTCCATAAAATGTTGCTCAATGGCGAATTACCATATACAATTGGTGGAGGAATTGGTCAATCTCGCCTTTGTATGCTCCTTCTTGGCAAAGCTCATATTGGAGAAGTACAGGCAAGTATTTGGCCAGAAGATATGATTAAGAAGTGTGAAGAGAACCACATTCAAATTCTATAATTTAAGGGAGAGTATAAAAGTGGAAACTATTACAATTAGTGAAGCACCAAAGCATGTTGGGGAAACAGTTAAAATTGGTGTTTGGTTAACTGATAAGCGTTCAAGCGGTAAGATTGCATTCTTGCAACTCCGTGACGGAACTGGATTTTTCCAAGGAATCATCCGTAAAAATGATGTTTCTGAAGAAAAATTTGATTCTGCCAAGCATGATTTACACCAAGAAACCAGTTTTTGGGTAACCGGTGAAATCGCTGAAGACAAGCGTTCAAAGTTTGGTTATGAAATTCACATCAAAGACTTTGACATTGTTGGCGAAAGTGAAGATTACCCGATCGGTAACAAGGAACACGGAATTGATTTCTTGCTTGATAACCGTCATTTATGGTTACGTTCTCGCAAGCCGTGGGCATTAATGCGGATTCGAAGTCGTGTTAAGCTTGCGACAATGGAATTCTTCGAAAAGCATGGATTTACTCAATTTGATGCTCCAGAACTAACTGGAAGTGCTCCTGAAGGGACAACAGAATTATTTGAAACTGACTACTTTGATCGTTCTGCTTTCCTTTCACAATCTGGTCAATTATATGCAGAAGCTGGCGCCATGGCATTAGGCCGCGTCTACACGATGGGTCCTACTTTCCGTGCTGAAAAGTCAAAGACTCGTCGTCACTTAATGGAATTCTGGATGATCGAACCAGAAATGGCTTGGATGCACCAAGATGAAAGTCTTAAGATTCAAGAACAATACATTGCTTACTTGGTTCAAGACTTAATTGACCACTGTGCACGCGAACTTGAAATGGTAGGGCGTAGTGTAGAAAGTTTAAAGCCGTTCACTGAATTACCATATCCACGGATCACTTATAAGGAAGCCATTGAAATGCTTCAAAAGGGTGGCTTTGATGTAGAATACGGTGCGGACTTTGGTTCACCAGAAGAAACCTACTTAGCCGACCAATTCCAAAAGCCAGTCTTTATCTTGAACTACCCTAAAGAAATCAAGGCTTTCTACATGCCTGAAGATCCTGAAGATTCTCGCCAAGTTATCTGTGCGGACTTGCTTGCTCCAGAAGGCTACGGTGAAATCATTGGTGGTTCTGAACGTTCCTACGACTACGAATACATCACAAACAAGCTTGAAGAAAACGGCTTAAGTAAAGAAGATTACGGTTGGTACGACGATTTACGGAAGTACGGTTCAATTCCACACTCTGGATTTGGAATGGGACTTGAACGATTCCTTGCCTGGATTACTCTCCAAGACCACATTCGTGAAAACATTCCATTCCCACGGATGCTTAACCGTTTGAACCCTTAATAACGAAAAAGATGAGACTAGATTTTTAGCCTCATCTTTTTTTATATGCTTTTTTTTGAACTCAATTTACTTTTTCTTTACTATTAAAATGAGCTGTTCCTTTTCCCCAGTAAAATCCTTGTTGTAAAATAACTGGATTCCCAGCAAATTTTTTAGCTAATTGCCGATTTGAAATTCCTTCAATAACAAAGGTAAGATGATGTTTTTCTGCAAAAGCTAACCACGCATTAACAAAGCTTATCATCAGTTCATAATCTTCATCCTTAAAAAGTAATAGCGATAATTTGATTCGACTAACAACCTTTAGCTGTCTTTTAATGAATGCATAGCTATTACTACCCGCACACACATCATCAATCGCCAATTCAAAGCCCATTTCCTTGAGACGTTGGATTTCTCTATCTAAATAATCAAGACTATGAATCGTTTCGCGGCGTTCCGTAATCTCAATGGCCACGTGATCGTGATATGCTTCGCGAATCTCTGCTAAAAATTGCCAAATACTTTCAAATTTCATTTGACATGGTTCTAAATTAATATATATTTTGCGATTTTGTTGTTCGTTTAAAGCATTTTTTAATGATTTACGGCTTGCCTTAATCCATGCATCGTTACCCTCTTGTGTTGTGAGACTGTGCAAGAAATTAATTCCTGGAAATTCGCCATTATTATTTCGAATAAGCATTTCATAAGTGTCAATTTCAGCATTCATCGCTTGATCAACACTAAGGATTGGCTGAAATATATTGTACATTTTTATCCCTAACTTTTAATAATTGCTATTTATTTTACGTTCTGAACTAGTCTTTCGAGGACGTTGGTGATGCTGATCAGTAACAATCCATCCCCGGCCATTGTTCTTTACACCATATAACATTTTATCAGCTCGCTTCAGGGTCGTGTCAAGTAATTCATCATTCAAATGATCAGTTAAACTGCATGAAAAGCTAATTGTTAATTTCATTCCCTCCTTGGTAACAATCAATTTATTATTAAAGAATTTTTCAATTGACTGTAGTAATTGATAAACCTCTTCTAGTGAATGGTTAGAAACTACAATAGTGAATTCTTCACCCCCGAAGCGATATACATAACCATGCTTGGAAAATGCGGAATGAATTTGTTCGCGAAAAACTGTTGAAAAATAATTTAACACTTCATTACCAGCAAAGTGACCGTATGTATCATTTATCTTCTTAAAGTGATCAATATCTAATGCCCCGATTACGATATTATGGATTTCACTATTATTATCTAATCGATTAATTTCTTGACTAAGCGCTCGGTAGTTAAGTAACCCTGTCAAATAGTCACGTTCACTTTCTTTTTCAAGAAGTTTTATTTTTTGCTCATTTTTCTTCTCACTATAAAAACGTTGCTCTTCAAACATCGCAATAACGAATAATCCTAACGTGGCTGCGGCAACACTTACAGGTGAAAAGCTATGGTTAATCCCCAGCGATACTAACTCAACTATTCCTAGCGATGCAATGGCATAAAAATAACTAATTCTTTTAGAAATGCTGCGCCACCGCGTTAAAACCAAACAAATTGTCGTAAAAACAATCGATTCAATGATCCAATACCACCAGTCCTTTAGCGGTAAAATCCCCATTAAGTATTCCACGACATTCACAAATAACGGGGTTAGAGCTAATAATACCCACCATATTTTATATACTTTATCGCGAAAAAGCATTGTGACAGAAACAACTTGCATGAAAACAACTTGCCCGATATTAAATAAGGACAACTGAAACAAACAAAATTCCTGAATAAAGTAAGTAATTATAATAACGGCTCCTAGCCCCCAACTAGTTAACCGTGAATTCTTATACGAAACCCAATACCGTTCAAAATAAATTTGACTGATAATCATACAAATAACGATGATTGGTAAATAGAGTATCGCGTAAAAAAGTTTAAGCGCCAACTTATTTTCACCTTTTCAAATTTTATTTTTATTAATAGCTTTAAAATTATACTTCTTATAGTCGAATTAATCTAGTAGCGCTTCCAATCTTCATTTAATAAACGTTTCCTGAAAGAACCGTATGATATAATTATTTCTGCTAACGCGTTAAAAATATTAAGAAAGGATGACAGATCTTATCTTTATAATGAAAAATAATTACCATGATATGTATTTTGAGCACCACCACTGGCTCTTAAAAATTCGACAAACACTAATTATGTTCCTTAGCTGGTGCATTTTACTTATCCCCATTATTATCACTACTTCAACCTATGTGGCTTACCGGACAAATGGTCATCGCGGGTATTTTTTCTGGGATTATGCTGAAGGATTTCGTGAACTTAATTTTTTAGTAATCATTTTGCTATTTGCTTTAGGAATGATTGGGGTATTCTGCATTACAATGGGATATATCCAAGCTCAAAGGACTCGTGGACTAACTACAAAATGGCCCATGTTCGACATTAACAAAAGTCATTTACAACGCCAACGAGCTGAATCATTCATGACTAAGCAGTTTGGTGATTTTGAGATGCGAATAAATACGCGCAATTTTGCTGTTAAGCCTGAACAAAATCTAGCCAAGAATAAACTGCGCGATATTATTAACAAGCCCATAGGAGATGATAAAGATGGTTTCTAACATTTTCTATGAAGCATTTCAAACTAACTCCCCATGGATGATCTCTCTTATAATAATCAATTTAATTTTATGTATATATCCTATTTTAGGAGCGATGTTCTGGTTCTTTGGCGCAATATCATATGTTCTATTTCGCCAAAAAGAAGAATTACCACCAAAAGCTGAAATTACCACCGAACCTTTTGTCACGATTATGATTCCAGCTCATAACGAAGAAATAGTAATAAAAAGCACTTTAGAGTATTTATTAACCCAATTGAATTACCATAATTATGAAGTGCTGGTAATGGATGACGGAAGCGATGATCGCACCCCTGAGATTCTTCGCTCAATGCAAGCAAAATATTCTCGTCTCAGAGTTATTAGAATCGAACAAAATCAAGGAAAGGCCCATGCATTTAATATTGGGCTTTTCTTTGCTAAGGGTGAATATATTTTGAGCAATGATGCTGATACTATCCCTGAAACTGATGCACTGATAAAGTATATGCAATATTTTACAAGTACTAACGGGATTAACTATGCTGCTATTACTGCTAATATGGACGTTTATAATCGTTCCTCATTATGGGGTAAATCTCAAACGGTTGAATTTTCCAGTATTGTTGGCATAATCAAACGAAGTCAAACTGCCATTAATAACACGATGTATGCATACAGCGGTGCAAATACCATGTATCGACGCGATTTTCTTATTAATGTTGGTGGTTTCCGCCAAGATCGGGCGACTGAGGATATTAGCATTGCCTGGGACCATACCTTTATTAATGCTACTCCGAAGTTTGCTCCAGATATCGTTTTCCATATGAATGTTCCTGAAACGTTTCACGATTTATATCGGCAACGTAAGCGATGGGCCCAAGGTGGGACAGAAGTTTGGCTTTCTAATTTTCTGAAGGTTTTTCGCCATCCGTGGCAATATCGATTTGTCATCCCCATGCTAACAGACACAACCTTATCGATTATTTGGTCTTTCTTTTTTTGGATAACAAGTATCATTTTCATTATTACAATGTTGTATTTTGCAATAATTGGTAACTACGAACGGATTTGGCACGGCATTGTTATGAGTATGATCTTTGTCAACTTTCAATTAATAGCCGGTCTTTTTCAAGTACTGGCGGCATTGATTCTTGATTTTAATGGATCTAAGTTACGCTATTTAATGTTTTCGCCACTTTATCTCTTATTTACCTGGATCGTTAATCCTTGGTGGATTATAGAATGAAGTTAGCCACCCAGTTGGTGGTAAATAAAAAACGCCATTCGGCGTGACATCAGGTATCATATTAAGTGAACCAAACCTATATGAAAGGATGTCCGTCAAATGACGCACTT
>SKER01000640.1_pt1 | contig 38026 bp, 36 predicted proteins | sample 4826961 | NCBI WGS metagenome assembly SKER01 (sample SAMN11008804, study PRJNA524170) | human gut metagenome | biome: Human fecal sample; material: Feces; isolation source: fecal sample from pouch patient p47 | host: Homo sapiens | place: Israel: Tel-Aviv | collected 2016-11-16 | reverse complement strand
CATTCTTCTCTTCCTGCATGGGCTGTCCTTTTCCGAATGTGTCTTTTATTTTATTCTGTTCTTCTTCAGGAATCGCCACTCTTTTTACTTTTTTTAAACAGATTGCATCTACATTCGGCACTTTTACCGGTGCATCCGCTGTCAGGGTGAACTTCATCGGATTTTCTTTATCCTCCCGGTCCGCTGATCTTAGGTCTGCCTGAATCGTTGTCTGATAAGTTTCCGGTGCCTCTACCTGTTCTGCAACTGTTTTCTGAACCGTTTCCTTGTTTTCCTCTCTTTTCTGGTCTGTTGGATTCTTTTCTTCTACAACAGCAGACTGTACAACGCTGTCACATCCTGATACCGCCAAAAGATTCATACACAGAACGGCTCCCATCAACATTTTTACCTTTTTCATCACTTTCCCATCCTTTCCTATCCGTATTAAAAAAGGTACCCTCTTCTTATAAGAAAAGAGTACCATATTGCCTTTCCAATGTATTCATCAAAATGTAAACAACTTGTAAATCAGAAGACAGCCCTTACCGTTGTCCCCTCTCCCGGCTGACTTTCGATCTGCAGGAATCCGCCATGAAGTTCTGCTACCTTCACACAAAGTGCCAGACCAAGCCCAGAACCACCTTCTTTTCGGCTTCGTGATTTATCCACCATATAGAACGCATCTGTGATCTTTCCCAGCTCTTCCTCTGGAATTCCCATTCCGCTATCAGATACCTCAAAAATCTTTTTTCCGGATGTTTCATATGCTTTTACCAGAATACTCCCACCTGTATCCGTAGCCTTTAGCGCATTGTCGATCAGATTTACCAGAAAGCTTTCCATCAAGGCAGGATCCATCTTCATGGAAAATGCTTCATATTCCATCTTCAGCTGCACATTTTTCTTCTCTGCCTGTTCTTTTTCCATGTCTATGACATGGTTTAAAAGGTCATCTGCCGTGGTCATTTCCATCTGTATGGCATGGTTCTGGTAAAGTCCCAGCAGCTGCAGCATTTTCCCCGAAAGGGCTTCCAGACGTTTTCCCTCCCGGTTGATGTGTTCCAGTGCCCGGTCTTTCTGCTCATCTTTTAGCTTTACATGGCGCAGGGTATCCGAATACCCGATAATGGACGTTAACGGGGTACGCATTTCATGGGAAAGTGCTCCCATGAGCAGTTCCTGTTTCTCCGCCACTTCCTGCAGTTTCTCCATCCGTTCCACAGTTCTCTTCATCATCATGTAGATAAAAAGGCCGGCAATCAGGAACACTGCCAGATAAATTCCCAAAAACCAGACAGCGGTCTGTCTCAGCTCTGCAAAAAGCCCTGTGACTTCCCGGACAGAGAGGACTTCGTATCCTTCCGGTTTAGATAAAGCTACTTTTTGAAGAAGAAGGTATTTCTTGCCCAATTTCTGTATCTTGTAAGCATATGGATCATTTTCATTCTTCAGACCCAGATTTTCAATCGCAACCACTTCATAATCTGTCAGGTTTTCAATAGCGGTACTACTTTTCTTATCGATCAGCGCCATGCCCGTCCCACAGCATCGTTGGAATTGAAATCCCATATAAGCTTTCTTTCCGGTCTCTGACATCTGCTCATATTTGCTGTTATCCCAAAATTGTTCCAGAAGTGTCTTTCCGTTTTCCAATTGTCTTCCATAAGTCTCAGCAGCATTATTCAGGCTTCGTTTTCCTGTAACATAAATGCTTAATGCACCCACTGGGATCAACGCGCACAATAAGGTTACCAGCATAAGAATCACTGTTCGTTTCCACAGCTTCATACCTGTCCCTCCAGACGGTATCCAAGCTTCGGGATCGTCTTGATCTCATCATAAAGTTCCAGTTTTTTTCTAAGCTGTCCGATATGAACATCTACCGTCCTGCTTTCCCCCAGGTAGTCTTCTCCCCAGACCCGTTTTAACAATTCTTCCCTTCCGAGGGCAATGTTTTTATTTTGGAGGAGCAGCACAAAGAGGTCATATTCCATTGGTTTCAGATTAACCGGAATCCCGTCTTTTAAAACCTGATGACTTTGCACATCCACCATAATATTTCGGATCGTCAGAACTTTCCTGGCCCGTCCGGTTCTCTCCAGCACCTTCTCAATACGTACCAGAAGTTCCAGCATCTCAAAGGGCTTTACCATATAATCTTCCGCACCCAGTTTTAGTCCTTTTACCTTGGAAGTGACATCATCCTTTGCAGTCAGGTAAATTACTGGAATATCTTTCTTTTTAAAATCTTCCATCAGTGCAAACCCGTCTTTTCCCGGCAACATGATATCCACCACTGCCATATCTGCATCCTCATGCCATAAGAGCAGACGCCGGGCTTCTTCCCCATCATAAGCTGCCACAGTTTCATATCCTGCCGCTTCCAAGTTCATACACAACAATTCTGAAATTGCACGGTCGTCCTCGATTACCAAAATTTTATTCTTCATTCCTGCTGCCACCTCTGGTACTTTTTTTTACAGTATAGCTTTTTTTATATCTCACGTCTATATGTATGGATATCTTACTGCGACACACCTTATGTACCTATTTTTTAGAATTTTCTTTTATACTTGAACTATCTGATTTTACATTTTCATGTATTACAGCTAGATTCATTTGTATTTCACTTCTTATGATTTCTCGTAACATATCATCTCGAGCTTCAACTGTACTAAATTTCCCAAGCAAATTTACACTTGACAAAAAACGTTCATCTTCATGTAAAGCCTTATGATAATGATTAAGCTGTGATAATGAATTACGATATACTATCAATGCAGTTCCCGCAATTACTTCCGTTATAGCTCCGCCTACAGCAGGAATAATTGACATCTGAAAACTCAATCTGAATACAACTGGCAAAAGAATAGCTACTACCATCAAAACAAATCCAGAAATGCACATTGACACGGCTAAAATAAATGAAGCTTTGGCTTGTTTCTGGCTCCATGTATAAAACTCTTTAATATCTTCAAGATTTATCATCATCCTGCCTAGTGCATCTATTTCTTTTTTCGTTTCTTCATTTCCAGATTTATTATTTTGCGGTTGTTTTGATTCTTCTGGAACTATTGCTCTTTTTAATCGTCTTGAATAAAATTCTATTTCTTCTTCTTCATCTTCCTGCCTTCTTCGTTTCATAATTGATAAATAGCTCGTAGAAAGTGTAGCAATAGATAATGTTGTCATTATACCCACTAATGATGATATCATTATGCCTTTATCATCCCAATGCCCTATATTAAAGGACGGTTCTTTAATAAGCAAAACTATAAATAATACTGCAAACACTTCAATCGCTAAAGTCAAAATTACCATTGAAGATGTTCTACTTTTATTCTCTCTTAACTTTTGTTTTTTAACAATATATCTTTTATGCTCCATCATCCTCACAATTTTTAATTTTGTTTTTTCTAAATCTTCTTCAGACTCAGAGTTACACTTAATGTACAGTGTATCTTCTATTGTAACGGGAACAGCCACATCATCCAAAATAATAGGTATCAACATTTTATTTCTATTTTTTCTACTCTCCATTAAAGCTAGTTGAAGCTCTGTATTAAACATTACGCTATTGTTAGATTTTTCATCTATGATTGCTAAAATAATATCTGCGCCTGCTATTCTTCTTTTTACATCAGTAGCTATTTCTGTAACTGTCTCATCTACAAACGGTTTTGAAATAATCCTCGCATTTTTAATATCTTCCAATAGCTTCTCTGCAAAATATATTCTATTCTGTAAAGCTAATATGTAAACTCTCATTTTTTCAATTCCTTTCGGGTAGTTTTAACGACTCATTATATCCTAAACATGCACAAACTTCCATTATTCCCTCCATATACGCTCACTATGAAATTCTTTTATACACACTTCTCTACTTACTTTATATTGCACCTGCGACTACTAACTGTTATACTCAAAACATGGGTGCTACCATAACGGTAGGCGGTTAGTCCTTCAACAGAGGGACTGTGACCCTCTGATTACATAGAATCCTGTAGGGGAATCCATTGGAAAGGAGGGCTAAGCCAATGAGTATTGTGGACTTTATTGCAGTTGTGAGCTTCGGCATTACCTGCTTTTGTGCCGGATACACATTCGGCAAGGATAATAATAAGACACAAAAATAACCGCCCTGTCTGCAAAACTAAGCGGTTACTTTTGTAATCAATAAATATGTGGACTAACCGTCTATCGGTAGCACCCTTTTCTATAATCATATTAGCACGCATCTGTGAAAATGTCAAAAATTTTATTCGTTCTCTTGATTCCTAATCTCCTTAACCAACTCTGCTGCCTTCTCTGCATCATCGGTTTTTACGAATATATCCACACCATATATTCCAAATCCAGACACCACATGCATCGCAACATTCGCACCTGGTTCCTGCGAAAGAGCTACTATTCCATTTTGCTTTAACATTTCCATGATTTGTTCTGTCTCTACTATATTTTGTGCATTGTAAATCTTAATATATTCCATCTTAGATAATGAAGCCGCTTTTTCATCCTGATCATTTGCTGGCCTTTGATTCTTTTTCTGATTGATAAATGCCAAGATTCTAAGAATAATAAATGCCACAATAGTAATGCCAATCAAAAACTCCAATGCTAATCGTGTTATCTGTGTTTCTGTAGCTCCCATTCTTAACAAACATACACCATAGATGGCAGAAAAAATTTCTGCACATATCACACTGGTAAGAAAATCTCTCCATATGGTAGCACTTTTTGGCAGACATTTATCCCATATTCCATTGTATACCATAATAGCTGCATACAGGATTCCTCCTACTAAAACGCTTATTGTTTCTCCTAAAACAAAGCGAATATCCACTGTCAATAGCATCTGAATAATAATTGCCGCAACACCAATCATAAACATTGATGCAAATGCAAGATTTCCAGCTTTTAATGCTTTTCGTTTCGCCCATTCTTCATACACTGCAACTTTGTCCAGAGTTTCTTTCATCTCTTTATTCATAGTCTGGCTCCCTTCTCCATCCAGGAGCTCTCTCATTTCAACATCATAATACTCAGCAAGTTCAACAAGTATACTAAGATCCGGCAGATTTGTTCCTGTTTCCCATCTGGAAACTGTTCTTGCGGATACTCCAAACTTTTCAGCAAGCTGCTCTTGTGTCAGATTTTTTTCCTTACGACATTGCTTTAAAAAAGCTCCAATCTTTTTCGTGTCCATGCTCCTACCTCTCTTTCACTTACAGCTTACCAACATGCTCCCAAATTACCACGACATAAAACGAGAATCCACTAATTTTCAACCAGACATTGTATGTCTAAAATATTTTAACGTTATTTTGTCTTCAAAAACCTTTTAAGCTTTTGTCTTATTTTACCATAGCCCATTCTAAAGTACCATTCTATATTTGCCCATATACAAGTAATCACATAAAGTAAAAATGCTTCAAACACTGTTCTCCTTTTTACCTAGTATATCTTAACAAACCAAAGTAAGGAGCCCATTACTTGAATGAGTAGTAGACTTTTTTCTGATTTAAAAAAATGGATTTTTTTGTTACCATCCGGAATTTTTTACGATATATAGTATGAGTAGAAAATTTCCTTTCGGAACACAAAATGAAGAGAACAAATAAAAATATAAAGCAAAACATTTTTATGATATCATTAATCATAATTGAAGTAACTCAGAAAATCAGAATTATGGAGACCATTATGAACAGAATATTTCAGAAATTTTTGCAAAGCGTAATTGACCTTTCCTCTGTGGGAGCAAAGTGCCGTGAAGATAATACACATGATATTGATATGAATCCGGATGCAGAAGTGCCCATCCCTGAATGGAAGGTTTATTTTGACGGAAACTTCTGGGAGCCTTCAGGAAAAGGCCATGCCGGAACAGAACTTCGATTAAATAAGCAATTCGAATGGGCTGGACATCATTGGATTATTCCTGCGGTGTATTCTTGCAACAAAGGTCTTGTCTTGGATTTTTGTATGTGTACTCCGGCAGAAGATATTCGCGAATTTATGAAAAAGTGGGATTTAAGCCCCGAAAATGACTCTTGTTTAAATTTTACGCAAGAACAACAACTGCAAATAGATTTAGACAACCCTCTTTGCCTTGATATTATTCCTTGTTTAAAATTAAATGGAAAAACAATGCAGGCCTCTCACAGCTGTTCGGTGGTCTTTAATCCCTGCTTATCGGACGAAACAAACAATGAACTGGAAGCAAAATGGGCGGTGAAACACTACGAATTGGATATCTCCTATGGATGGATGATTTTTAGGGCGGCATTTCTGTGGTCAGGTAAACGCCGTCCTGCAATAAAATCTCTTTCGCTTACAATGGAGCAACAACCATTCCGTGTACCTGGGCCGCATTTTAAGATACACGCTCCTGGTGACCAGTTCACTTTCTCCCATCCGGTCAGTGAAACAGAATATGCATTAACTGTACAAAAATTGGAACAGCAGACGCTTTCTCAAAACCACGTGGGCTCTGACCGTTGGTTGTATCCCACACATTTTATCACTATGAGCTATACACTTTCTCCTGAACCAGACAATGACATTTCGATTCATGATTGTGCAGATAGCGATAAACCTTTAGAAGTTGTACCTGCAACAGACTCCTTTACACCGGAAATGCAAAACGATATTGCCTGTATTGACATTATCGGTGGTGCAGATGAGCCAACTGTAATCCTGTATAGCGACAGCAATCAGGCAAATCTCCATATTGCTTGTTCCGCTTTACACTTCAAACCAGTATCAGACGACACTGAATGGCGAATTGAGTTTAACATTATTCGTTCTTCGAAAAAAACATTTTTGCTTATATAATGCATATTCCACTTCAGTTTGTTTAACTTATTTCTAAAGAAATTAACAACTCTCGCCATGTAAAGGGGGATGTCGTATCAATACGCCATCCCCTCTTTTTCTATCCTACTGGTCTATTTCATATAATTCTTCAACATAAATATTTCCGTCAGGCAGCTCCTCTGTTTTCTGTGAGATCAGAGTGCCTTTTTGTGAGTATGCATAAGCCACCGATGATCCTACAAGCAAAACTCCTAAAGCACTAAGTATTGTAATCTTTACCTTATGTTTCATATGATTAAGCTCCTTTCATTTTCTATATGGCTGATAAACAATCATGCATAACCTCCTTTGCCAAAATTTGCCATCTATATAATTAATCGTATTTTTTTGCATAAGGTAACACATTTTATATATCAATCAGCCCTCTCCCCATCGGAAACCTCAATTATCATCGTCTCACCCTGTCGAAAAACAACTTTTCCAAGCGAAGTTAATAATTCGCTATTGATCTCTCCATACTTCTCAGCTTCACAACTGCCGATGAATAAATAGGAAATCTTATACTTTTCTATCAAGGCTTTTATTTGCTCAGTGCTGCTTGAAGTGTATATGGTCTGCACATCTTCTTTTCGTTGATTTTCCTCTTCCAGATTATTTCTCCACAGCCATTCATGCACATACCAGCCTAAAACCGTTGGCAGTCCTGTCATTGCTGAAACACGGTTATCATAATTCTTATAACTGTCACCACTGGCTTCAAGAACAACAGGTTGTCCATTAACATTAGCATTCAGCCAGCGGATTCCAGCGGCATCATCCGGAATAGCATTTTCCAAATAGTTCGTTGCGTTTAGTGTCTGATATGCACTTCTTTTCGGGAATCCGCCAAACCAATGAATAATTGCATTTTCCAGGTATCCGCAAGTTGAAATCAGAAGCAGGATCGCAATGATCCCTGACAGGGTCTGACATCTTGGACACCTCAGTAATCCTTTACATATTATAGCATTGTCAGTACCATTACATCTTTTTATTCTGGTTGCTGTAAATGAAACCAATATATATGCCATCATAATTCCAAATATGATATATGCCTGATAAGTCAGCTTGAACATGGTATTGGCTCTTGGAGCTGTTTTTTCATAAATGTCCCGTACATAAACAATTTCAGGAATAAAGATCAGTCCCATAGCACAAAGTACAAGAACCAGCCCATACAAATCAGGATACTTTACATCACTAAAAAAACTTCGAATTTTTTTATCTGGGAATGTTCGTATTTTTTTCAGAATTCCGATAACAAATGGCACGCAGACCAGAAGCGGGAATGCCCATAATACACAGAACTGGTAAAAAGCAGTATGTATTTTTACTACTCCGATTCCCTGAACCATCACATTTTGAAAAGTCAGATGAAATGGAAGGGATGCAAGAAAAGCAACCGACAGCAGTTCCCCCCACTGTATCACACTCCATTTCAATGCGGAATTTATAAAAGGACCAAAGGAATAACGTTTCAGATTTCCGAAAAGCAATGCCCCACAGCTCACAACGTAATAGATCATAAAATCCCAGGTATTAGAAAAAAGGAACATTCCAAGAAACATTCCAAGAAGTCCGATTTCTCTCTGTCTCCAGCTTTTTCCCGAATTTGTCTTCATCCAGGAATATAAAATTCCAAGTACCGTCAGGACCAGAAAAACATTAATCACATGGGCATGAAGATCTCCCAGTACAAACGAATAGGACGGAAACTCATGAATCGTCTCATCCCCAGTCACAGCCGGATCGAAACCAATATAACGGGTAGAGCTTGGAAACCAGTAATCTGTTTTTATCTTCAGCAGTCTGAGAATGATCCCATAAATAATATAGTGGAGATTCCCACTCATAGACACCGCCATCCCTGCCAGAATACCACTAAGATCTAAAGTCCATTTTTTGTCCTTTCCTGATTTATCCTTCAGCATCTGACGTACCAGACTAAAGGGAAGAACAAAGGCAAAAGCAGCAACCATAGTCCTCATCAGATTATAAGTGATCTCTACATTTGTTCCAGTCAGTTTCGTAAGGAATACGGCAAGATACTGTCCGCCATAATAATAATTAAAAGGCTTTCCAGCATACCACATATCCTGGGCTGGTAAGGTTGTACTTCTCATCATAGACTGCATAAAACCAAAATCCATATATTTTTCCGTTCCATGAGCCGCCGGGTGAAAGCCAGCCAGATATGTCCAGAAAAGAAATACCAGAAAAAACAGAATTTCTTCCCGGTAAACCAGGGTTGTCTGTTCCCAGGGAAGAGAATCCGTAATTCTGTTCTTACATTTGATTCCATACAAAATACTGCCCAGACAACAAATAACCGTGATGATAACACAGGTCATTCCCGTAAATGGAGCGATTTTTAAACAGGCCAGCAGCCACTGCACATATCCGCATACAGCGACTGCCAGTACTTTAGAAAACATCCAGCCATTATCATCAAAGCCCATAAATATCCTGGATGTCACCGGCATAAATACAAGTCCTAGCAGGCATATCATTTCCCACCAGGTCAAAAATGTAAAAAAGTCAGAATCGAGGAGCCAGTAAGCAGCACCTACTAATAAAACAGCTGATGCAAGCTTTATCAAATAATTTCGTTTTATCTTCACATCTGTACCCTTCCCTTTCCTGTTTTTGTTATTCCTGTTTTTGTTATTCCTGGTTTAAAATACCATTTTCTTCAAGAGTTCCTGTAAATATGGAATACGCTCCCTTTACTTCATAGTTACTGGAAATTTCACCTTCATATTCAACAACTACAAGATCCCCTGCTTTGATTTCTCCGCTCTCAATCCATCGCCTTACTTTTATATCATCTGTATATACCTTATATTTCTTTCCGGCTTTTGATTTCCTGCATAAAACGGTGTCATCAACCATAATATATCCATTTCCAATTTCTGTAACAGTTCCGGATATGGTTGGCAGACTGGTACTGGACTTTGTTTCCGTGGAATGTTTTTGTACATAACTGATAATCTGTCCTGCTGCCTCTTTTCCAATGAAATAACGGTATTCATAATCCAAAATATTAGTAGCAAAGTAACCATCTTCAGAAATGTAGATTACCCGGTTATAGACACCCAATGCTTCAGAAGTTGCCGTAAAAGCCAGATATCTTCGGTTCTCTCTTTCAAAGAAGTCACTTGTATCATCAAGCTTTGCATCGCCACAACCAGAAAGGAGCTGCCATATCTTTTCATCATTATCCAGCAAGAGCTCCTCTTTCTCTTCATAACCTTCACATTTCGTCACATAATTTAACTCTATGTTTTGAGAAAGCTCATAAAGTTCCATTAACTTATCTAACGTATCTGGAGCCGCCTCTTCATCAGCCGCATAAACATAAAATCCATCTTCATTGCCTACAGCGATCATCAGTTCCTCTGATATGCCCTTGATCTTCCGCACCTCAAATGTTTCCGTGTATGTCTTTCTTGTATCAGAATCAAGCCCTTCTGCCACACAGGAGCCGATTACCTCCCCCATTCCCTCTATATGAATAGAATTCTGGCTTTTCGCACTAAACCGTTTTCCATTAAATTTAACAACAGGATACTTTTCAACAAGAGTCTTGTATTTCCATGGCCATTCTATCGCCCGTTCTATTTCAGAAACATGATATTTATATTTCTCTTCAGCTGCTGCATCTTTCCTTAAAAAATGTGGAACAAGAATACCTGCAATCATGACTAGCGCCAAACAAGCGGCAACCGGCATCCATTTAATCATAAGATTATGCCTTTTCCTCGGCGGATCTTCCAGTGCTGCCGTGATAAGGTCATCATCAATATAACCGATAGCATCTACAATTCTTGGTATATTCATATGTAGATTCCCTCCTCAATCAGATATTTTTTCAATTTATTTCTGGTGCGGGCCAGCATATTTGTTACTTTGCGTTCAGTAAAACCATATTTTTCTGCAATAGCCCTGTTAGATTCGAAATAAAAATATTTTAGAACAAACACCCTATGAACCTCTTCTTTTTGTTCACGTAGAAAAATACTAATCAATTTTCCAATCTCTTCATCGTTCCTTCCAGGAGCATACCTTTCATCCGGCAGTACATCTGTAAGTTCGTCCAATGCCATAACCATATCAGCCGACCTCTTTTTAGCTGTCAGATGCCTTACTCTATCTACAGAAGTACTTCTGACAATTCTGGAAATATAAGCTTTAAATTTGGCAGGCCTTGTCGGTGGGATTCTATCCCACATTTCTAAATAAGTGGTATTTACACACTCTTCCGAATCCTGGTGATTATTCAGAATTTTATAGGCCATATTACGACAGAACTTCCCATATTTTATATCCGTTTCCTTAATCGCCTGCTCATTTCTTTCAAAATAAAGCTCTATGATTTTTATATCGTCTATGACGTTCACCTCCTCAAAAATGTTTTCAATTATAAAGTCGTATTTTTTTGATGATCGTCTCAAAAAATTTATATTTTTTTGAATTATAGCATGAAAAAGGAGCATATCATCACGATAGCCCCTTCTATTCTCCATAAATTATTTAATTCGAGTTGTCTTTCCATCCACATACAGACCTGTCATTTCCGTCTCCGTATAGAAGCTTCCATCAAAACTTACTTCCGTTACCGTTTCCTGGAAAGAATCCGTACTGCGGATAACATCCCCCTCATACACCAATCCCTGGAAATCAATATAGGAAGTATCTTCTGAATCATAAAATTCATCTGATGCCTCTTTTTCTGGATTTCTTTCATAAAACATTGTTTTATAGCCGGTATTTTCATCATCTTCAATTACCGAAATATCATAAATATCCTGTTCTTCTAACCACTCTCCCAAATCAATCGCAGTGAATGACCCGTCATCTTTTACTTTCGTAACGATCTTTTTGCAATTTAATTGATCATAGTCAATAAAAATATCGTTTTTGCATACGCGGTAAGTACCATTCTCGATGCTCTTAGCTTCTGCCGGAACTGCTAAAAAGCAGCTCATCAATAATGCCGAAAAAACCATCATTGTTCCTTTTTTCATCGTTTTGTTTCTCCTTGTCTTGTATTTCGAAAGAAAATTTTCCTGCTCATACTATATATCGTAAAAAATCCCGGTGGTAACAAAAAAATTAGAATTTCTTTTATCATTTAAACTTGCAAAAAACCGGGACCCTTTCGAATCCCGGCTCTGCTTTACTCTCTTCTTTATTAATTATTTGATGGTATCTCAGAAAGCACTTCCGTAACCTTCTCAATCACTTCCACAATCCTCTGCATATCCATATTCTCTTTTACATCAGAACTGTCATTCACGTTCAATCCATCCTGCCAGTCCTGGACAATGGAAACTGCCGGGATATCCACCAAAGCAAATGGATAATGGTCACTGTTAGTTGCCATTGTCAGGTAGAATCTGTCACTGGATGTAAATAAATCTGACATGCTGTTTTTATTTAACTCGGCCAGTTTTTTCAGTCCCTCATCGTCATACTCTATATCATCTGGTCGTTTGTTTCCTTCGATCATCGCCATATAACCCAGATCACTTTTTTCTGCGATGGTATCAATATTTATTACTCCGATGATCTGCTTCCGCTCGTCCTCAGACAGATTGCCAACATACCATCTTGAACCCAGCATATATTTTTCTTCGCCCGAAAACAGGATGAATTTTACATTATACGGCATCTCTGTATCTTTTAAAATTCTTGCCAGTTCAAGTACTGCTGCCACTCCGGAACCGTTATCATTGGCTCCTACCGAATCTTCTGCACTGTCATAATGGGCACTTATGATCAGATTTTTCGTCATATCAGTGGATGACTTTTTTGTCACAATAATATTTTCACCAGTGCCGTCAATAGTTGCATTTTCGGCCGTTGGTGCCAGAAATACATCTGCCTGTGAGGAACGCCGTATTGCATTCTCATTATTTTCATCATTATATTCAAACTTCTGACATTCTATCTCATCATATCCCAAATCACCCCAATATTGGATGATGTATTCCTTTACATTCTGGATCGCATCAGAATTTATTGGATGCGGTTCAGACGTAATCTCATCAATGATCTGCTCAATGTTCTGTTCCGAAGGCTGCATTTCCACGTCAGACTGTGTAACACTTTCTGCCATTGCCTGGATTGGTGTTGCTACGTATATAGCCATAATTAAGGCAAATATGATCATCTTTTTCATCTGTTCACTCCTTCCCTGATTAATCGTTTACCTCTCTATTTTCTCATTGGCATATTTCAGTAATTCATTGTCCAAACTGTCAACTTCCAGATAAAAAATATCCTCTTTAAGCAGCGTTGCAGTTTCATAAATGCAGGCAGTTTCCATATCCACACAGTTCAATTTAATTTTTTTATTGTCATATGTCTCTACATAACCGGTAAGCAATTCGTCCGGTTTGGAACTGCAGAAAACAGTAATTATCTTCTTATTCTCCATCGCATATGCCAATAGCCCAGACAATGCAGGATGCTTCTTAAATGGGTTAGTTAAAGGTGCATCCTCCTGTTCTCTCCAGTATGCTAAATATAACTGCATTTTTCTTAAATACTGTGTGTTTGATTTTATTTCGCTGATATGACTGCTTTTTATAAAATGTAACCCATCGTTCTTCCCCTGCGCATCATAAGATCTGAAAAGAATACTATCCCTGTTTTTGGACAGAATTTTACCGACACAGAAAGTTTCTTCACTGCCACTATAAATTTCTAACAATTCATCCTTGATTTTGTATGTATCAAAATTCATGCTGTCACCTCTTGTTGAAAGTTCTTATTTCTTTTTATTCTTCTTAGCATATACCAGCAGCAGTATAAAGAAGCAAAGGTTCAACAGCCCTCCAATTATTTCAAAGATACTTCCTGCAACCGGATGATAATATCCCAGGACTACTCCACTGAATATTAACAATTCCCCTGCCACGATTAATGCAATCAATTTTTTCTTCATTTCTCAGTTCCTCCTTACTTTCATCTGATATTGATCCGTATCTTCTCTCCAACAGCTTTCCATTCAGAATCATCTGCTGCATCGTAGACTTTGCTTTCTTCTTCGGCATAGGTGTCGTCATCTAAATCGTACCTTTTAATAACATTGTTTTCTATTATAGCATCGGATTTCAAATAAAGTTGTAATTCCAGGTATTCGCTGTCAGGATTGGGAATCTCCGGTCTTTCATCATCTCCTGCACTTCCATAAGTTCTCCAGAAATCTGTCTTGAATTTCCAGTTACGACTTATGGCTTCCGTTTCTGCATCATCCTTCAGCTCATACCGCACTTTATTTCCTTTGCTGTCCGTTCCACGCAACTCAACTTCATACTTCTGGAACAATTTTTCCGGCACGTCTGCTGAGATACTGCTCTGTAACTTGTTCAGGAAAATATCTTTCAGTGTCACCGTACCTTCTTCTGTCTGGACAGAAATATTTTCCAGTTCTTTATTCGTTGTCTGCTTCAGGATTTTCTCACACGAAATGTTAAAATCAAATGTAAATTCTGCCACTGATTTTTCCCAGTCATCATAATCAAACGCATTGAGTACAAGATGTATCTCCGGATTTTCTCCGAGATCTGTCGGTGCATGAAAGCGGTACTCCTGTACACGGTCATATTCCTTTTCATCGCTATCTGTATCTGCATCTAATAAATCATCTACAGAATAAGGAGAATACTCCGCATTCATATATTCATCCAGCTTCTGTCCGTTTATTGTAGTTTTACCCATATCAAGTGTGATCCCCGTATTCCTAAAAGATGAAATATTCGCAGTTTTCTTCTTCTCATTTTCTTCGGTATTATCAATTTCTGCATGCACCCTGAACAGCAAAACACCCTCATCCAGAACAACTTCTTTTATGTTTGCAGTAATCCCATGATCCGTCTGGGAAATGTTTAAAGCTTCCGTATATGGCTCAATTTCCTTTTGAAATCCCAGAGTTTCTCCTATGGATAAAGCAAGATTTTTAATCGCAGCCTGTACTTTCGGATTCGATAAAACCGTTGAAATCAAAGCCAGGATCACACAGGCAGCCACCAGTTTACTCCAAAATGATGGCGCCCAGGCTTTTTTCTTCCCTTTCCATTCTCCCTCTGCTTCGCGGATATATTTCAGATCAATATTGCCAAATTCTTTTGAAAAATCGAATTTTTTCATAAGTGTTTTCCTTCCTTTTTTAAGACCTTCAACAGCTTCTTTCTGCTCCGGTACAGATTCATTTTCACACTTCCGACGGACACCGCATGCCTCTTGGCAATCGCCGCAACAGAATCAAAAAACCAGTATCTTCTCACGAAAATATCTCTGTCCTCTGCATTCATTTTTCCAAGAAAATCATTGATAATTTCCAGCAGTTCTTTTTCTGCCAGCTGATCTTCAATGGTATAGGTAACACTTAACTGATCCATTTCTCCCAGGACATCTGCCATGTGCAAATCCGGGCGCCTGTCGGCATATTTTTTACGCAGACAGTCAATGCTTAAATTCCTTGTGATCCTGCCACAAAAATATGATAACACGGAAGGCTTCTTCGGCGGAATCAACGACCAGACCGAAAACCAGGTATCATTCAGGCATTCTTCCGAATCTTCTTTATTTGTAAGCAGATTCCAGGCAATCTTGTAACAGTACGGATGATACTTGTCGCTCAATGCTTCAATCGCATGCTCATCCCTTAGCTCAAACAAAGATATGATTTCATTGTCTTTCATTTACAGGTTGTCCTCCTCGTTTTTCTACTCATACTATATATCGTAAAAAAGCCTGAATGGTAACAAAAAAATTCAAATTTCTTTATAAAATCAGAAAAAGTCCATCACCTGAGGTCATTGCTCCCCAAATAATGAACTCTTTCTATTAATGCTTCGTCAAACGAATGCTATTATTTTACCTTTTTCCGAAATGCAAAATATTTTACTGCAAACTGTAGGAAAGTAATAATGTATATAATCACTAATACAATAAATACCGGCAACCAACCCCGTTCACTATGGTCTGTCGCAGATATATAAAGCTGCCAGATCAGACCGCAAAGAATTACGATCAACGGAATTACTCTTCCTATAAAAATCCGATTCATCATATCCAGGCGTGAGATGTCGTCACAGAATATTTCTTCTTTCTGCTGCATCATATCTGCTGGTTTCCTGAAATAATTGTATCCCTCAAACTCTGTCAGGTATTCCCATCCACAGTCCTCAAACATCCGCACATATTCCATCTGGTGTTTGATTCCTTCTTTATTGTAATCCAACTGATAGATTACCTTCTCAGGCTCACACCGCTCAAATGTATACACACCAGGAAAAGTCACTCTTTTGAATTTCCAGCCTTCCTGGTGTCTTTTACTCAGGTAATTTTCTTCTTTTTCGTACTCCATGATGTTAAACCAGCGAAATTCTTTTTTGAGTTCTTTCATTTCGTTACCTCCTGTGCATTCCGATACAACCTGCGGATTCTCTTCAGTTCAAGCTCCAGAACTTCTGTACCAAGTTCTGTGATCTCATAAATTTTCCTCTTGTCCTCTTCCCTGATAAAGTGAATCAAACCATCTTTTTCCATTTTCGAAAGGCTCCCATACATAGTTCCCGGACCGAGCACCACTTCATTATCCGTCAGCTCTTTTACCTTTTGTACAATCCCGTACCCATGATTCGGGGTGCGAAGACATAACAATATATAAAAGCTTGTCTCCGTCATGGGAACATAAACCTTTTTTATGTGCGCATCCATAAGTGTTTTCCTTTCAGTGCGATATATCGTACTTCGATAGTCATGTTATATCTCACTTCGATGTACTTGTCAATATATTTGAATACATATAAAATAGAAAACCAGAAAATCAACTTTTTCACTGATTCTCTGGCTTTATATTCAGGAAACATGGGGCATTTGCACTGTTTCCCTCTTGTCAAATAGTTATTTTTTATACTGTTGTTTTATTCTGTTTACGTGTTCCTGCTTTTCCTCATTACTGAGTTTAGTCCCCGGCAGAAGCTGTTGATATATATTTTCTATTTCTTCATCAGTTAAAATATCGGGCTTATCTGTCTGTTTTTTCATAAACTTCTTTAACTGCTTATATCCAACCACGTATATACCCGAACTCTCTGTAGAAACTTTTTTTAGATTTGCATTCGCATTAAATGTAATAAGCGAAACGTACTTATCATCACCTACCTGTAACTGTTTTTCCAGGTTTTTAATATGACTTTTATTTTGCTTTATTGGATTATAAAAAAAATATTTTTTTCCTTTCAGTATTTCGCACCAGTTCTTACTTTTTTCGTCACCAAATATCCATCCTGAATAATTTTTATTTTCTATTACATAAATTCCTTTTTGACACAACATTATCATGTCTATTTCTGTTTTATCACCAGATCGGTTGGGTATATAGCAATTGATACTGCCCATACAAACCCTTTCATACTATCTTCCTTCCCTGTTACATTTCAAAATTTTATCCTTCCATTCTCTCGGCAGACTGCTTGTGCGCCAGCCCTTCATTTTATCCAACAATATCTATCTGGCACATTTTCATAGCCTTCAGTGCATTTTCATGGCTTTCCGGTGTCACACCCGCACAGCATGCAGCATCTACTATGATCGGGACCTCCGGAAGGGCTGCTTTTACCAGAAGTGCATTGGAAATCACACAGATATCTGTGCAGAGTCCAATAAATGTAATACTTCCTATATCATCATCGATATTCATTGCCACCAGTTCATCTGCCAGATCTGTAGAACCAAAAGTATCTTTATCAATCGTTTCTGTTTTTCTGAGCTTATCCAGTTCACTTCTGATCTGCCATCCTTCTGTATTCCGGATGCAGTGTGGTACTGGAAGTTTCTTTCCCTCCTGAGTATCCAGATACCATGTTTCATGAGTATCTCGTGTAAAAAGAACGGTTCCTTTAAAATTTCTGATTTTCTTCTCTACTTTGGGAACAATTGCGACAGCTTCTTTTGTCCCAAGTGTGCCATCAATGAAATCATTCTGCATATCTACCACAACTAAAATATCCTGCATAAATTTCTCTCCCTCTATTATCTGTAATAACTTTTTATTTTTCTATGAAATGTATTCTTTCAGGCTCAAAGCGATTCTGCTGAGGTCTTGTTTCTGCCGGATAACCCAGTGCAAACATAGAAAATACCTTCACATTTTCCGGAAGTTCCAGGAGTCTGTGTACTTCTTCCATACGGTCTTCCACTGGTGCAATGCCAAACCATACACCGCCAAGACCCTGCGCATCTGTTTCCAGCCAGATATTTTCCTGTGCAATCGCCATGTCAATCTGTGCAAAAGACGGTGCCACAAGCCCTTCTGTACGATATACAGGAACGATTACTACAGGTGCCCCTGTTGCACAACCGGTGTATGGTGTCACTTTGGATAATTTCTGGATTTTTTCTTTATCTGTCACCACATAAAATTCCCATGGCTGCTGGTTACATGCACTCGGTGCCTGCATTCCCGCCCTCAGAATCTCCATGATTTTTTCCTTTTCTACTGGTCTGTCTTCATATTTTCTTACGCTGATTCTGTGAAAAATACTGTTCATATTGCATGCTCCTTTACTTACTACTTAAGATGATCCTATTATAACATGCATATTTTATAAAGCTAACAAATATCTTCGCTTTATCCGCAATTGATTTTCATAATAACAGTTTTTTCTATCGTATTTTTCTGATTTTTTTGGTAAAATCATTTTAACTATATCGGAGGGAATCTTTTTAAAAAAAATATTTGATAGTCCTTTTTTCACTGAACCGTGCGTTAGAGGCTGCTGCGTGCCAGTGGCACGCAGCAGCGACCGAAATGAAATGTAGATTGAACCCGTTCGAGTCCGACTGGACTCGAACAAAAAATAAGACTCAACATTTCCGTTGAGTCTTATTTTTTATATGACGTGCGTTAGAGGATTCGAACCCCCGACCTTTTGGTCCGTAGCCAAACGCTCTATCCAGCTGAGCTAAACGCACATTTTGTATTTGTGAGTACTTGTCGCTCACAACAAAATGTATTCTACTGCAAAGTGAGCAAATTGTCAACACCTTTTTTTAATTTTTTTAAATTTTTCTTTTTATTCATCAATATCCATTTTACCTGATTAAATTGCTTCATTTTGATGAGGATGGTACAATATATCTATAAGGACATTCGCTGTATTTTTTTCATAAATACAGATACTATAAAAATAAAGTACAATCAGGAGAAAAAACATGTCTTTTATCAGCATATTTGATGTAATGGGGCCAAACATGATCGGACCTTCCAGCTCCCATACTGCCGGAGCTGCCCGCATCGGTTTTTTAGCCCAGAAAATGATCAATTGTCCACTAAAAGAAGTAAACTTTACTCTTTATGGCTCTTTTGCAAGGACTTTTAAAGGACACGGTACTGACCGGGCTCTGCTGGGAGGTATCATGGGATTTTCCACCGATGATATGCGCATCCGTAACTCTTTTGAAATTGCAAAAGAAAAAGGCCTTACCTTCTCATTTACTCCTAATGAATTAGAAACTGACATTCATCCTAATACTGTTGACATTCATATGGTCAATAACAACGGTCAGGAAATGACTGTCCGCGGCGAATCCCTTGGCGGCGGAAAAGTCCGCATCGTAAAGATCAACTCTGTACAGGTCGATTTCTCCGGCGAATACAGCGCTATTATCGTCATCCATCAGGATAAACCGGGTGTAGCTGCCTATATCACCAAATGTCTCAGCGATCGAAATGTAAATATTGCCTTTATGCGCCTTTTCAGAGAGTCCAAAGGCGAGATTGCCTACACGATCGTCGAATCCGATGGACGTCTTCCAGAAGATATTGGAAATACGATTCGCAAGAATCAGCATATCCACGAAGTGATGATCGTACAGATGTAGGAGGAATATGATGAGAGAATTTAAAAATGCCAAAGAACTTCTGGCTTTATGTTCAGAAAAAGATCTTCCAATCTCTGAAATTATGCGCCAGAGAGAAATTATAATTGGTGAAATGCAAGAACAGGAAGTAAACGCTCGCATGACACATGTTCTTGAGATTATGAAAGAAGCTGCTTTTTCACCAATCAAACACCCTGTAAAATCCATGGGTGGACTGATTGGCGGTGAATCAAAAAAACTCTTCCTTCATCAGGCTTCCGGCAAAGGGATCTGCGGGGAACTGCTTGAAAAAGCCATCACCTACGCTATGGCAACTCTGGAAACCAATGCTTCCATGGGGCTAATCGTGGCCTCTCCGACTGCGGGTTCTGCCGGAATCGTTCCAGGCCTTTTACTTGCCCTTCAGGAAGTTTACAACTACTCTGACAAATATATCCAAAAAGCACTTTTTAATGCTGGTGCCATTGGTTATCTTGCCATGAGAAATGCAACTGTTGCCGGTGCAGTCGGTGGCTGTCAGGCAGAGACAGGTGTTGCTGCTGCCATGGCAGCTTCTGCAGCTACTGAATTACTTGGCGGAACACCCCTGCAATGTACCCACGCAGCATCTACCGTACTGATGAATATGCTTGGACTTGTCTGTGACCCGGTCGGCGGCCTTGTCGAGTATCCATGCCAGAACCGAAACGCTGCCGGAGTTGCCAATGCTCTCGTTGCTGCCGAAATGGCACTTGCCGGAATCACGCAGCTCATTCCCCTTGATGAGATGATCACGATCATGTACACTGTAGGCAAAAAACTACCTGCCGAATTACGCGAAACCGCTCTCGGCGGCTGTGCAACTGCACCGTCCGCCTGCGAAGCCTGTCATATATGCAGCTAAACCCAAAAACATACTGGAAAGTTTATCATCCTTTATGTCTTGATAAAACTTCCCGGGCTTTTTCTTCCCTCTTCTATAAAATATAAAACAGAAAAAAGGTGATAGAGTGAATTAACTTTAATTAAACCTTAAAAGCCAAAATGACTCTGCGATATTCCTTATAAAAGGATACCGAAGAGCCATTTTGGTTTTATAAAACTATTCAACTTAATTTCGTCTCAAAGCCTCGATCGGACTGAGTTTTGCAGCTTTCTTCGCCGGATAGATTCCAAAAAATACACCGACCGCACAGGAGAAAAGTGTTGCCGCCAGAATCACTGTCGGGCTGATTCCCGGTGCGATCGTCATTCCCATGCTTCCACTCATGATAGAACAGATTCCATAACCTGCAAGAATTCCAAGAATAATTCCAATCACGCCTCCCATAACTGTAAGGATTGCCGCTTCCGCAAGGAACTGTAACATAATAGAAGAGGTCTTGGCGCCAAGTGATTTACGGATTCCAATCTCACGTGTTCTTTCTGTAACAGATACCAACATAATATTCATAACACCGATTCCACCTACCAAAAGAGAAATTCCGGCAACAAATGAAATAAATGCCGTCACCATACCGAGCATTTCATTCATTGACTGCAGGACATCCTGGAAACTCTGCACATGAAAATAGTCTTCCCCTGCGCACTGATGACGTTTCTCCAAAAGATGCACGACCTGATCTGCAACGATCTGTGAATCTAGTGTTTTGTCTGCCTGAACCACTGTAATGGAATAAAATTCATCGGTTCCACCCACAAGATCATCCATGGAAGAATACGGAACATTTACCGTAACCGGCATTCCATCATAAGTATAACTTACGAATGTTCCATTTTCTTTCTGCGTAGTGACACCCATGATGCGAAAAGATTTTGAAGAATCATAACAGGTAATATCAAGGCTCATACCAACAACATCATCTGTACCAAAAAGCTGCCTGGCATCTGTATCTGAGATTACACATACATTTTTGCCCTCTTCAATCTCTGTTTCGCCAAAATAACTTCCATATTTCATATCGGAATTATTGATCATTTTGGCATCGGGACCTTCACCTGTCAGCATGATAGAAAAATTCCCCTTACCAGTCACCGTTTCACCATCGTAATTGTTTGAAACACTAACACCACCTACTGTATCGAGCTTACGGATTTCCTGTACATCATCCGGTGTGATCCATTCATCTTCCGTCATGGCATCATTACTGACATCGATAGCGATCAGCCCTGAGCCAATTCCATCGATCTCACTGTTCATCTGATTCTTCGTTCCTTCGCCGATGGAAACGATTGCAATGACCGAAGCAATGCCAATAATAATTCCCAGCATGGTAAGAAATGAACGTCCTTTATTTGCCCGGATATTCTGAACTGCCATTTTTATATATTCATATAATCCGCCCATCAAATACCCTCTTCTGCATTATCTGTCTCTGTATTTTCACCATTCACATCTCCGGATCTATCAGCAGCTTCTGCCTGCATTCCCTCTTCCAGGGAACCAAGGTCACGGATAACTTCATCACCTTCTTTAATGCCGTCAAGCACTTCTACATATTCGTCCGAACTGATTCCTGTTGTGATATCCTTTTTGGTAATAACCCCATTCTCAAGTACATAACAGAAAGAGCCCTCTTTTCCTATATTAACTACTTCAGACGGAAGTACAACTACATTGTCCGCTTCTTCCGCATGAATTGTTACTTTGGCATCCACGCCAAGAAAAATATCTTCATCCGGATTCTTGATACGAATATCCGCAGAAATCAAAGAAGCACCTTTTTCATTCTGAGTAGCAACATGGCTGATACTCGTTACTTCACCTTCATAAGTTTTTCCTGCAATGGTGATGTCCGCAGACTGACCTTCTTTCACTTTATCATAATCGTATTTCGAAACATTTACATTCACATCTACTTTATCAGTATTCTGTAAGGTGAACAATTCCATTCCCTGTGTTGCAGTTGCACCTTCAACCACAGAAACTTTTGTAACCACACCATTAAAATCAGCCTTGATTCCTTTCTTTGCTGCTTCTACAAGTTCCTGTGCAGACATCTGATCCAGTTCAGAAAGATTATTGGTAATTTCCATTTTTTCTTTTTCTTCTTCAGTCACAGCACCCGTATCTGCTTCTGCAGCCGCTTCCTTCGAGGAAAGTTCTGACTGAAGTTCTGCAAGATTATTACTTGCTTTTTCAAGTTCATTCTCCAGTGCAGTAGTATCCGCTGTCACAGCAGTATCATCCGTGCTGGAAGAAGCAGATGCAGAAACATCTGCAGACGTTCCGTCAGAAACAATGTCAGCCTCGCCGGTGAAGTCAGACATTACCGGAGCAGCCGGCTTCTGCGCTTTATAATCTTCATAAGCTGTTTTTGCATTCTGATATGTAATCTGCGCTTCACTTCTCATCTGCTCTGCTATCTCAAGTGCATTTTCATTATTATCACTCTGGTCTGCAGACCACGCCTGAAAAGCCATCTGATAACTGTTCTCTGCCTGATTGTAATCCGACTGTGCCTGATTCATTTCATTGTTCAGTGTATTCAGCTGATTTTGATACGCAGGAAGGGTTTCATTCTGATATGTAGTCTGTGCCTGTGCATATTCACGCTGTATTTCCTGCTGCTGTGCCTTCTGTGCGGCAGCTGCATCTGCCTGTTTCTTTGCAGCAGCTTTGGAAGATGCTGCCTGTGCATTGGCATTTGCCTGCGAGATCCTTGCTTTCAGACTTGCAATATAATTTTCCTGAGCGGCAACCTGCTGTTTCAGGCTTGCCGCATCACCTGCTGCATTCTGTTGCTTCTGAACCGCCTTATCCGATTTATTTAAAGTATTTTTCATATCCAGTTTTCCGGACTCTACATTCAGATCAGCTTTCTTCGCTTCTCTCTCCAGGTCTTTCTGATCAAATTCGATCAGACTAGTTCCTGCTTTTACAGTTTCACCTTCTTTCAACGCAGCTGTATCAACTTTGGCATTGACAGGAGAAAAATATGTTTTCTGTTCTTCACTTACTACTGTACCACTGATTTCTACCGTTTGCTGAACATTATCGCGGACAGCTGATACTGTTTTCACCTGCGGAATTGCCGAATCCGCTGCATTCATACTGCCATAGATATTGACACCGGCTACTACTGCCACGACCAGAATCCCAACTCCGATCACCAGTTTCTTTTTGGACTTTTTCTTTTTCATTATGCCTCCTCCTGGTCAAAATCCGGATTGATTGTATCCGATTCTATCTTACCATCCATAATACGCACTACACGTCTTGCCTGTGCTGCAATACCATTATCATGCGTGATCAATATTACTGTTCTTCCTGTTTTATGCATTTTCTTTAAAATTGCAAGAATCTCCTTACTGGATGCAGAATCCAGGTTTCCTGTCGGCTCATCTGCAAGAATGACCGGAGGCTGTGCAGCGATTGCTCTTGCAATTGCCACACGCTGCTGCTGCCCACCGGACATCTCACTTGGCTTATGATCCATACGTTTTTCCAGGCCAACCATTTTCAGAGATTCGATAGCCAGTTCATGTCTCGTCTTACGATCAATTCCACGATAGATCAGCGGCAATTCTACATTTTCAATTGCATTCAGATTTGCAATAAGATTAAATCCCTGAAAGATAAATCCGATTTCATGGTTTCTTACCTCCGAGAGTTCATTATCCGTCATTTCGGACACATCAGTCCCGTTCAGATAATACTTTCCCGAGGTAGGCACATCGAGACACCCAAGCATATTCATAAAAGTTGACTTGCCGGAACCTGATTGCCCGATGATTGCCACCAGTTCTCCTTTTTTTATTTCAAGGCTCACATGATCCAGGGCTCTTACTTCATTTTCGCCGGGATTATAAATCTTGCAAAGGTCTTCCACCTTGATCAGCGTATCATTCATATTCTGCATTCTCCTTTGATGTCGCTGTTTATTGTTTCTGTATTATGCTTATTTTTTTCTGGCACCAGAATCTCTGTCATGCATTTTCAAGAAACGCTTTGTATGCTTTCTTCGCCTCATAAATATCGGCTTTGCTTGTTACTTCCCACGGTGCATGCATACTCAGGACCGCCACACCACTGTCTATCACATTCATTCCGTAAAGTGCTGCGATATAAGCGATCGTTCCGCCGCCTCCCACATCTACTTTGCCAAGTTCTGCTGTCTGGAAGGCAACATTACTGTCATCAAAAATACCACGTACTTTTGCCACATACTCTGCATTGGCATCGTTAGATCCGGACTTTCCTCTTGCACCTGTAAATTTATTAAGAACGATTCCTCTTCCAAGATATGCTGCATTTTTCTTTTCGAAGCATTCTCCGTAAGCTGGGTCATAGCCTGCACTTACATCAGAAGAAAGCATAAAGGAATTCTTAAGAGTTCTTCGGAGTGCCAGTCCGGAATAACATCCCATAGCTTCTAGAAGCTCTGCCACAGTATTTTCGAAGAAATTAGACTGCATGCCAGTAGCTCCTACACTTCCAATTTCTTCTTTGTCCGTCAAAAGACAGCAGCTGGTACGTTTTGGTGCTTCCATCTCAAGCATTGCCACAAAAGAAGTATATGCGCAGACACGGTCATCCTGTCCATATGCTGCGACCATACTGCGGTCAAGTCCGCAGTCACGAGCTTTGCCCGCCGGAACGATCTCCAGTTCTGCTGAAAGAAAATCCTCTTCCTCTACACCATATTTTTCTCCCAGAATCCGAAGGACATTATTTTTGACTGCTTCCTTCTTCTTCTCGTCCTTTTCCTCTTTCAGTGGTCTGCTGCCGATCAGAATGTCAAGATTCTCGCCCTCGATCACCTCTGCGGCTTTTTTCTGGAGCTGTTTACCTGCAAGATGAATCAGAAGATCTGTGATATATACGACCGGATCATCCTCATCTTCACCAACATTCACATTTACTACTGTACCATCCTTCTTCACGATCACGCCATGAATCGCCAATGGAAGTGCTACCCACTGATATTTCTTCACACCACCATAATAATGCGTATCCAGATATGCCAGATCTGTATCTTCGTATAAAGGATTCTGTTTCACATCCAGTCTCGGGGAATCGATATGCGCGCCAAGAATATTCATTCCTTTTTCAAGTGGTTCCTCTCCGATGTGGAACATAACCATAATTTTTTTCATGCCAACTGCATAGATCTTATCTCCGGCTTTGATCTGCTCACCGGATGCAAGTTTATTTTCTAATGAAACATATCCTGCTGCTTCTGCTTCTCTGGTAAGCTCCAGGACACATTCACGCTCTGTCTTACCGGCATCCAGAAATGTACGATAATTTTTTGCAAGTTTCTCCAGTTCCTTCTCATCTGCTTTTTCATAAGAAAGCCATGCATTTCTTCTTTCCATAATATATAAAACCACCTTTCGTTTGATTCTCAAAATTCTTTCAATATTATACCCCAATATTCTACATATTTCTACATTCTTCCAGATTCTTAATAAAGATATAAGATTTGTATAAGGAATTTGGCTCTTCCTATCATTTTCTTCACAGTTTCTTTTTTATTATATCCCGAATCGCTTGCATTTCTGCATCTTCCCGCTCTATAATAATTTTGTTTTTTCAAGAATGCTTCCGGCTTCATAATAGTTACAGCCGGACTTTAAATGTACCTTAAATACACAGATAAATCACACTTTTTATAAAGGAGTTTTTCATGCAGCAGGCAACTGAATTAAAAAAGCAGCTTCAATCCATCCACAGAAAAAGTTATCCCGCTTACAAATCTCTGAAAGGCAGTTACCAGTTTGGGCATTATATCCTTTCCATCGATCATGTACAGGGAGATCCTTTTGCATCTCCCTCCCACATCAGTGTCCATATTTCCCGCAAAGATGCCGGTTTTCCGGATGCCTACAGCAAAAACAATCTCACATGTATCACCCTTGCCGACCATCTGACGCGCCAGTTTGAACAGCAGATAAACCACTATTCCTTCCGTGCAAAAGGTTCTGGTAAAAGCGGTCTGATTTCCGTCAGCCACTGTGGACAGGAAATCCTTTCCAGAACCGCATGTGAAATCACATCCAAAGGCATCACTGCCAGATTTTTTATTGGTTTTCCTGCAAATGGCCGTACCATTAATGCACCCGAACTGGAAAAGATTCTGTTCGATTTTCTTCCTGCCTGTGTAGAAAACACTTTCTTTTACAAAAACATAAACCAGGAAGAACTGGAACAAACCATTTTTCTCGCCGAAGATCAACAGGCAATCCGGGAACAGTTGAAAGAAAAAAAACTGGTGGCATTTGTTGCAGATGGTGCTATACTCCCACGGGAAAGTGGTATTTCCTCCCGTCCGATGAAGCATTCTGTCCCGTTTATTTCTCCGGAATCGCTCCGTGTAACTATGAATCTTCCGCATAAGGGAAAAATTATCGGAATGGGAATTCCACAGGGCATCACTCTGATCGTCGGCGGTGGATATCATGGCAAATCCACTCTTCTGAATGCTCTGGAACTTGGTGTATACAATCATATTGCCGGAGACGGGCGAGAATACGTGATCACGGATGACACCGCATTAAAGCTCCGTTCCGAGGATGGACGTTCTATCAAAGACGTGGATATTTCTCTGTTTATCAATGATCTGCCAAACAAAAAAAACACCCATTGTTTTTCAACAGCGGATGCCAGTGGAAGTACGTCTCAGGCTGCCGGCATTATTGAGGGAATGGAAGCCGGAAGCAAAGTTTTTCTTCTGGATGAAGATACTTCTGCCACCAACTTCATGGTGCGGGATACGTTCATGCAGGAAATCATCTCCCGCGAAAAGGAACCGATCACTCCATTTCTCGAACGGGCACAGAAGCTGTATACAATTGCCGGAATTTCTACGCTTCTGGTTGCTGGAAGTTCCGGTGCATTTTTCCACATTGCGGATACAATTATACAGATGGACTGCTATCGTCCTGTGGATATCACACGCAAAGTCAAAGAAATCTGTGGAAAATACCCTCTGAGTCCAACCAAAGTTCCTGCATTTGTTATACCTGACAGTCACCGGATCATGCAAAAAAACTCTCCTGTGATTCGCTCACATGGACATGGCACAGGCAAACCGGATCGTCTCAAAATAAAAGTTCATGGAAAAGCTGAATTCCTGCTTGGAAGACAGGAAGTAGACCTTCGCTACGTTGAGCAGCTCATAGATCCAGAACAGACCGCAGCCCTCGGATTGCTCCTGAAATATGCGTTGGAGCATCTGGCTGACGGGAAAAAAACTATCCCGGAGATTGTTGATTATCTTCAGAAACAGATTCATACAAAAGGCCTTATCGCCTTCGCTGATGGTTCTTACCTGCCATGTGGATATGCCATCCCGAGAATCCAGGAAATCTACTCCTGTTTTAATCGATATCGCCAATAACGAAAGCAGCCGCCCTCCTGACGTTCTTGCCAGGTGGCGGCTGTTTAGTGTTCTGTTTTATTTTTTAGGGAAAGGAAAGAGTTCCGGCAACTCTCTCGGCATTGAAGTGCTACCGGATTTCTTAAAGGGGGTTTCCTTTAAGACAAGTACATCATACAATATAAATGTGAGGAGTTTTTGTCCTTTTTCTAATATATTTCTAAAATTTCTAAAATAAATATTTATATTTGTTGAATAAACTTTATTCTTCGTGATTACAATCTTCTGTCAAATATCTTTTTATGCTTTTCGCTTATCCAGCTTCCTGGAGAGCATCATGCCAAGTCCCTGCAGGATCTGCACAAGCACTACCAGAATTACAATCGTTATAATCATGATGTCTGTCTGATAGCGGTAATATCCATAACGAATAGCGATATCTCCAAGTCCGCCGCCACCGACAGTTCCTGCCATAGCGGAATAACCAAGAATTGTTCCGACGGCGATTGTTACTCCGACAAGAAGAGAAGTTCTTGCTTCTGCAAGAAGAACTTTCCAGATGATCGTCGGTGTTCCTGCGCCCATGCTGACTGCTGCCTCGAGTACTCCCGGTTCCACTTCTTTCAGCGAAGATTCCACCATACGGGCAATGAACGGAGCCGCTGCAATCACAAGCGGTACGATCGTTGCACTGGAGCCATAGCTCTGTCCCACGACCAGTTTGGTAAGTGGAATCACAAGAATCAGGAGAATCAAAAACGGAATACTTCTGAAAATATTCGTGAGCACATCCAGTACTTTGTAAACAACTGCATTCGGATGAATCCCCTCTTTGTCTGTTACTGCAAGAAGAATTCCCAGCGGAAGTCCCAGCACATATCCGAAAAATGTGGATACAATCGTCATATACAAAGTATCTCTGGTTCCTTCCAGCAGCATTGTAATTGTTGTATTATCCCACATCAGACTTCAACTCCTCTACTCCCATATTTGTATCTTTCAGATACTGAATCATCTTATCTGCAACTTCCTCGATCTCGGGAAGCTGCAGAATCATTTCACCTTCTGCTGCTCCACCAATATTCTTGGTATCAGCATACAGAATATTGACCGGCGTCCGGTAGGTCAGTACCAGATTGGCAATGACCGGTTCAAAAGAAGATTTATCCCGGAAAGTTACACGAACCAGACGTTTGCCTTCCATTTTCTGAATCTGCGTTCTTCCACTGAATACCAATCGGCGTGCCGCTTCTGTCTTCGGGCTTCTGAACAGTTCTTCTACTGTTCCGGATTCTACCAGTGTTCCACTCTCCAGAACAGCTACACGATTGCAGATTTCCTGTACCACACTCATTTCATGTGTGATAACTACGACAGTGATTCCATAATCACGGTTAATCTCTTTGATCAGTTCCAGAATTGCTTTTGTTGTCTGTGGATCCAGTGCACTGGTCGCCTCGTCACAGAGCAGGATTTTCGGATCACTTGCCAGAACTCGTGCAATTGCAACACGCTGTTTCTGACCACCGGAAAGCTGTGATGGATAAGAAAGAGCTTTTTCTTCCAGTCCTACTACTTTCAGATATTCCAGGGCTTTTTTACGTGCTTCTTTCTTACTGATTCCCGCAATTTCCATCGGAAAACACACATTATCAAGAGCAGTTCTCTGCATGAGCAGATTAAAATGCTGGAAGATCATTCCTATATTCTGACGCTCCTTACGGAGTTCTTTTTCAGAAAGTTTCGTAAGATTCTTACCATTCACCCGGACAGTTCCGGATGTTGGTCTTTCCAATAGATTCAGACATCGCACCAGTGTACTTTTACCCGCTCCGGAGAGACCGATAATGCCGAAAATCTCTCCCTTTTCTATGGAAAAACTGATGTTTCTGGCCGCCTCTACCGTCCCGTTTTTTATGGAAAAGCTTTTACAGAGGTTTTCTACCTGTATCATCGGTTCCATTTAAACTGTTCCCCCGTTCCCTTGAAATATCTGTGTTACAACTTATTCATCAATACTCCCAGCCGTATTATTCTGCAGCTTCTTCTGTAGTCTCTGTTTCTGTGTCTGTAGTAACATCTGCTGTTTCTTCTTTATCAGCATCTGCATCTGCGGAATCTTCAAAAGGTATAACTGCTCCGTCATACTTCTCATTAATAAAGTCTTTGATCTCATCGGATTTCAAAGTATCTACCAGTGCTTTGATTGCTTCACTCTCTTCATTTCCTTCTTTGACCGCGATTACATTTACATATGTTTTTGCTGCTTCAGAATCAGATGTCTCATAAGCGATAGAATCTTTGGATACGGAATATCCTGCCTGCAGAGCATAGTTACCATTCAGCACGACAAATGCGACTTCATCCTTAACACGGGAAACCTGTGCAGCTTCCAGTTCTTCGATCTTGATATTCTTCGGATTTTCTTCAATATCTTTCACAGTTGCTTCCAGTCCGGCTCCGTCTTTCAGTGTAATCACACCGTTATCCTGGAGAAGAAGAAGTGCTCTCGCTTCGTTTGTCGTATCGTTTGGAACTGCAATGGTATCACCATCTTCCAGTTCATCCAGTGATTTCTTTGTTCCAGGATAAATTCCAAATGGTTCATAATGGATACCACCTGCATTTACCAGATGTGTTCCCTGCTCTTCATTGAAATTGTCCAGGTATGGGATATGCTGGAAATAGTTTGCATCAAAATCACCGCTTTCTACTACCAGGTTCGGCTGTACATAATCGTCAAATACAGTTACTTCAAGGTCCCAGCCTTCTTTTTCAAGGATTGGTTTTGCTTCTTCAAGGATTTCTGCATGTGGTGTAGCGGATGCTGCTACTTTAATGGTTCCTTTTTCTGCATCAGCGCTTACCAGAACGCCGTTTGCTGTGATTGCTCCGATTGCCAGTGCTGCTGCAAGTGATACTGTGATAATTTTTGTGTTTTTCATAATAAATTCCCTCTCTTTTCTCGTTCTATTTAAATTTTCTTATATTTTGTTTTATTTTTCTCTATTCAATTGTATTCTATATTCAGTTGTAAATTCGGATTACCTGTCAGATAAGCTTAAAAAGGCAATAAAAAAACAGGAACCCATGTCGGATTTTCCTGTTCATGTAATCTACATTGTATCTGATCGATACATTTATATTCACATTCTTGACATCTTATTCAGACTGCATTACTCTGATCCGCTGATGCCACAGGAAGTTTCCGATACATTAAAGCACAGTTAGACATACACATGTACATTCGCATTTCCTTATCCATCATACACATGACATTTCTCTGTTCTGCATTCTTTGTAAACATGATTCTTCCTCCTTGATAGTTTTCTCTCGGTTTTGTTTTCCTATCTTTCCGATAGGTTTAATATACTACTACTTTTTGGATATGTCAACACCTTTTTCAACTTTTTGTTTTCAGCAGTTTTTCCATGCCTGACATTACTGTGCATACGTTCACAGTAACTGCTTGACACTATTTTTCTATAATGATAGGATACTCTTAAATGGCTGGTTACCAAGTATCAGTCATACTATAGTAAACAATATGAATCAACAGATAACAGGAGAAATATATATGCAGAAAAAAGCAATCATCGCCATGAGCGGCGGAGTTGACTCCAGCGTAGCGGCCTACCTGATGGTTAAGGAGGGCTACGACTGTGCCGGTGCGACTCTGAAGCTTTATGATAATCCACAGTGCAGTTTCCCGGGACACCGTGCCTGCTGCACCCCATCTGATACTGAAGATGCCAGAAGCGTTGCCGCACGACTTGGAATGCTCTATTACGTCTTCCCAATGCATGATGAATTCCGTCACAGCGTCATTGACAAATTTGCCGATACTTATCTGCACGGTGGCACACCGAACCCGTGTATTGACTGTAACCGTTTTCTGAAATTCTCTGCCCTTCTCGACAAAGCAAGAGAACTTGGCTGTGAATACATCGCAAGCGGACACTATGCACGTCGTGAACAGGATCCGGAAACAGGACGTTTTATTCTGAAAAAGGGCCTCGATCCGACAAAAGATCAGAGCTATGTTCTCTACGCCATGACGCAGGATCAGCTGGCGCATACATTGTTTCCACTTGGCAGCTACACCAAAAAAGAGATTCGTCACATTGCCCAGGAACAAGGCTTTATCAATGCAGATAAACCGGACAGTCAGGATATCTGCTTCGTACCGGACGGAGATTATGCTTCCTTTATTGAACAGTATACCGGACAGTCTTCGGAACCTGGTGATTTCGTAGATAAAGAGGGCAACGTACTCGGCAAACACAAAGGTCAGATTCACTATACAATCGGTCAGCGCCGCGGTCTTGGAATTTCTGCACCGGAATCCCTCTATGTATGTGGCAAATCCCTGGATTCCAACAAGGTTATCCTTGGCGGCAAACAGGATCTGATGAGCACCTGCTGTTACATCAACGACATTAACCTGATTCCATGGGATCATCTGGACAAGCCGATCAAATGCAAAGTCAAGACACGCTACCGTCAGCCGGAACAGCCTGCAACTGTAGAACAGCTTGGTGATGATCTGCTCAAGATCACATTCGAAGAACCACAGAGAGCAGTTACTCCGGGACAGGCTGCTGTTCTCTATGATGGAGACATGGTTCTCGGTGGAGGAACGATTCTTCCAGAAGGACTTGCCTCTACAAAAGGTTAAACACCTATTGCTGACATATTTTTGGACACGTTAACTATAGTGTCTATTGCACACAAAAATACTTTGTGTTTAAATGAAAAGTAGATAAAATACAGACGGTCAATGTATTTTTTCCGTCTGTATTTTTTTGTATATTCTTATATATTGAAGGGATGACAAATGACAGCAAAAACTTCTCGTATTATTATAAAAACATTCGTTAGAACTGCCTTAAAAGATGCTGATGAATCACCAGAACGTTGTACCAGAAATCTTGTGGATATGGCTCTTCATTTTTCCAAGGGGCGTTTTCAGCAGGAGTTTTTTGAAATGGCAAGAGCTATGCTGAATAACGACAACAGTCCCTACTATTCACTTATAGAAGATACTCTCCGACATATGGACAAGGAAAAACTGATCGAATTTGGCATGAATCTTGGATATAACGGCTGCACACAGGGGGCACATATCGTCCGTAAGATCAAGCGAACCGAAAATATCAATGTCCCGTGGCTTTTTTTCTTAAATATTGATTCTTCCTACGCAGATCTGCGCTCCCGTTATCAGGCCATCTTTGACCAGGGTAAAGAACTTGGAATCTATGTTTATTGTCTTTACACTGATGGAGATCCGGAAAAACTTCTTCCTCTTATAGAGCATAATCCGGACTGTGCTATGATTCTGTTATGTAATTCTGCCGCTGTAACAGAAGACTTTGCAAAAGCTGCAGAATCTCTGAATAATATGCTGATCGGAGTTGCATATGATGACAATACAGATACTGCCTGCCTTGTACTACGAGATCACCGTCTTCTGTATTCCATCTATCGGATGTATACAGATACTGAAAGCGATGAGATCCTGTCCGGTTCCTATGCCCGCTTCGCTGAAGAAATGCATTGCCCGTTTGTTGCAGTCCTTGCCGATCCCGGTTGCAGCGCATCCGTCAGAGAAAATGTCTACAAGGCAGTGGTTGGTGCCCGTGTTGCCCAGAAATACCGTACCATTCCTATTGATCTGTTTTATGATATCGAACGGATCGGAAATATTATTTCACCACCTTCAAGCATAATTGGTTTTAAACCAGATGGAAGCATCTACAATATTGGCAGCGATGGAAATCCTCTGGAGCACAATATTTTTAATGAATCTCTCAGAGATATCCTGAAGGAATCATTCTCGATAGATCAGGAATCATAAGAAAAAAGCAGTCTCACAAAAGATTACCATGATATTTTCTGGTAAATCCTGTGAAACTGCTTTTTATTATTCGTTCTCCATTCTTTCCTGCGTTATTGCAACAACCTTGATGCAGGATTTCATCATATTCACAAATTCTTTGGGAGGCAGCGGTTCTTTCTGCGAAATCCATCGGACAAATGCACAGATTACTGCATCACAGAAAAAATTCACATAAAATTCCGCATCTGTTTTTTCTCCAAGAATTTCACGGATATCTTCTTCCATAAGGGGACTCACAATATCCCTGAAATGATTAATAAAAGAATTCTGATCTTCTACTTTCATTACCTTCCTGTAAAAATCTTTATTTTCATAAAAATAATCACAAAGATGAAGTACACTGTCCCATCCGATCAGATTTTCTCCAATCTGCACATGACTCAGATATTCCACATCATAAATCCAGTTCACCAGATCAAATTTGTCTTTGAAATGATAATAGAAACTTTTTCGGTTCATATTACATTTTGCACAGATATCTGAAACAGTAATCTTTGCAAAAGGTGTCGTTTCCATCAGTTCCTTCAGTGCTGATGCAAGTGCACTTTTTGTAATATTGGAATCAGCCAACTTCCTTTCCTCCCCTTTTATCTATCCACGATCAATTAAATCAGGTTACATATCTGCTGCAAACAATGCCGCTCCCAGTGCACCGCAAAGCTGAGATTTTGGACTGATCACCAGACTGGTGCCAAGTCTTTCTTCAAGAGTCTTTACAAGACCTTTGTTCTGCGCTACACCACCAGTCATCATATATGCTTCCTCTCCACCCACACGTTTAACCAGAGATGCAGTTTTGGCCGCAACTGCTTTATTCAATCCATGTACGATATCATCTGTATGTTTATTCTGAGCAATCAGCGAAACCACCTCTGATTCTGCAAAAACCGTACACATACTGGAAATTGTAATGTCTTCCTGATAGGAAAGTCCCACCTGGCTCAGTTCATCCAAGCTCATTTCCATTGTCTTCGCCATCATCTCCAGAAATCTTCCTGTACCTGCCGCACATTTATCATTCATAACAAAATTCTTCACAGATCCATCTTCGTTCAGTCGAATCACTTTGCTGTCCTGACCTCCGATGTCCACAACTGTACGTACACGCGGATCCAGAAAATGAGCACCCCTTGCATGACATGTAATCTCTGTGATACTCTTATCTCCATCAGAGATTGCAGTTCTTCCATAACCGGTAGTTACCACTGCATCCAGATCCTCTCGATTTAACTTTGCCTGTTTCAGTGCTTCCTCAAGCGCTCGCTCCGCACCATTGGCTGCCCCTGCCCCTGTTGGCATGATCACGCTGGAAATGATTTCTCTGTTTTTATCCAGGATCACCACATCTGTACTTGTTGATCCACTATCGATCCCGGCATAGTATCCTTTTCCCATGACTTTCTCCTTTTTTGTTTCATCCTGAATCCCAAGGCTTTCTGCAAATGCCTCCAGCCTGGTACTCAACTGTCCACTGCTCTGCAGTGTAAAATCCGACTCAATCTTGAGCAATGGAACATCTGTATGTCCCTTAATATCTGCATATTCAAAACTGTAAAAATCACAGAATTTAACCGTATGATAAATGATTCCTTTCAGGCTTGGATCTTGATACAATACTTTACGACCTGCATGATCCATCATTCGCATACACGGTGTCTGGTGAAGCAGTTCTCCTGCATACCATTCCATCAGTGTGTCAAAATCCATTTCCTCTGTCGGTAAATTTTCACCAACAGAACGATTATATACACAGGTCTCATTCACAACAGGAAAAGGCATGGCAGCCTCTGTCATTTGAAATAATTCCTGTCCCATACGTGCGCCCAAAACAGCAAGATGAGGCTTTTGTATTCTCTCTTTCGGCTGAAATGCTTCAAGAAAAACCTTCTTATCAAAAGATGTTTCTTTATATGCCCCATAAGTCTCTGCAAGTTCCTTTAACTGGGCTGCAGTACGCTCCCGACTGCATTCTATATCACAGTGAAGCATATCGATCATATACAGAAAATCCATCTGTCCGCTATCTTTTAGTATATCATAAACACTACGAATTGTATCGCAGCAATTTACAAGTACCAGTTCTTTAATATTTCCCGCCAGTACTTCTTCCAGAACCGATTTGCCAAATCCACAGATATTAGGATGTGCCACCTGCTCTGCCCTGTCAAAACCTTCCGGCATTTCATTCAATATTTCACAGTCTCCACCCAGCGCCCTCAGAAGTTCTACTGGTGTATACTTACATACATAATATGTCTTACTCATGATCAAAATCCCCCAGCATTTCCAGGAAGGCTCCCAATCTGGTCGATGTCTGGCCTTCTCCTCCATGACTACGGTCACAACCATCCCCATCCAGGATCAGCATAGGTATACCAGCTTCCTCAAATCGCTTTTTGGCAATTCTTGAACCGCCAAGGGTATGTTTGCAACCCCAGTGATTAAACCAGACTGCACCATCTGCGCCTGCCTGTTTCGCATGATGGATACCTGCCTCAATTCGACGTGAGATTGGTCCATTAAGCGCATGATATACCAGTCGCATCGCCATTTCTTCGTATGGGTCTTCAGAATGAACGGACAGATCCGCAACCTGAGACAGTTCACACCCTACGATCTGTGCACTGTCATTCAGAAGAAGCGCTTCTTTCACTGCATCAGACCAAAATGGAATGGTATGCATCCAGTAAATGTGTTTTCCTTTTTTAGGCGGTGCATTCTTTATATCTTTAAGTAATTTCTCTGTATATAACTTTTCTTCTTCCGTACCAAGAAGGATGTTATTGGTCATCCCACTATACAGTGGCGATACCAAATCAGAAGGAATAAAACGATCCGCCCTTGCACTTTGAAATTTTTCGAATTCTTCCAGTGTTTCCCGACCTCTCGCAACTCTCTCAGCCAGCAGATCTTCATCAATTAATCTGCCTGTCGTTTGTTCAAGAAATCTCTTTAAAGCCCTCAGCTGTGCCGCTACATAAGCTACATTTGACGCTGTCTGTCTGGATGGCACATCAATCGAAAAGACCGGCACATGATAAAATTCTGCCAATCTGTGAAAAGTAAGAAGATTTGCATCGCATGCAAGGTTCGTATATACAATGCATTTCGGTTTTGGCAGAAGCCCTTTCTCTGCTGCTCCAATAAACGTTTTGTGATAACTGCAGAGAGTCTCTGAAAGCCCTGAGTCTTCTGCATTCTGAAGAAATGCACGCTCTGCCTGAGATGCAGTCAGATAACAAGAAAAGCTTTCCACATTATATGGATATAATCCTGCCTCCTGTATCAGCTCACATGGAGTGAATACACTTACCAAAACAGAACTTTCCGGATGTTTTAATGGCTGCAGCATGACATTCATCATTAACTTTGCAAGATATTGATCTGATGGATTCATTCGCTTCGATGGTGCCACGGTAAATTTCAGGTTTTCTGCCTCCCAGCCTGTTTTCAGAAGCCAACGTGCTCTTTCCGGGTGCCCCTCACACCATTTTTCCACATAATTTCCAAATGTCTTTATTACGTCCAATTTTGGTCTGACCGCCTTTCGATGTCTTTCATCACAGTATATAGCAAAATATTCCGGAATACAAGAAAAAAGTCTGAAGTTGTTAACAAATTATCATTCTTAAATCCTCACATTTTTCACATTTTTACCAAAATAAAAAGTCCCAAACCCTACAAAATCAAGGGTTTGAAACTTTCTAATCGTGCCGCAGACCGGAATCGAACCGGTACGGGTATCACTACCCACGGGATTTTAAGTCCCGGGCGTCTGCCAGTTCCGCCACTGCGGCATATTAAATTGAAAAAATGGGGCCTATAGGGCTCGAACCTATGACCCTCTGCTTGTAAGGCAGATGCTCTCCCAGCTGAGCTAAGACCCCATAAACGACCCAGATGAGACTCGAACTCACGACCTCCGCCGTGACAGGGCGGCGCTCTAACCAACTGAGCCACTGGGCCAAAAAATAATGAAATGGACCTTCGGGGACTCGAACCCAGGACCGACCGGTTATGAGCCGGTTGCTCTAACCAACTGAGCTAAAGGTCCAAAAAGCCGATGATCGGACTCGAACCGATAACC
>SKER01000639.1_pt1 | contig 38166 bp, 33 predicted proteins | sample 4826961 | NCBI WGS metagenome assembly SKER01 (sample SAMN11008804, study PRJNA524170) | human gut metagenome | biome: Human fecal sample; material: Feces; isolation source: fecal sample from pouch patient p47 | host: Homo sapiens | place: Israel: Tel-Aviv | collected 2016-11-16 | reverse complement strand
CCGCCAAGCTCGATCGCGCAGCGCGTACGCGGGTAGAGCGCCTGGACGGCGCAGGCGTTGGCGACGACCTCCTGCACGAACGGCACGCCAAGCTTGTCGGCGATGGGCGCCGCGCCGGAGCCGGTGAGCGCAAGCCTGATGCTGGCCCGCGGGAATAGCCGCGCGAGCGAGTTAAGCGCCGCGCGGACGCTTTCGGCCTGGCGCGCGCCGTGTCGCTCGTACGACGTGTGCAGCAGGTTGCGCGAGAGCGCGTCGAGCGCGCAGATCTTCGTTGTTGTCGAGCCGACGTCGATCCCGATGTCGACGGCGGATACGTTTCCCATCGTTGTTCCTCGGATAGTGCAAGGTGGCGCGAGGAGCGCGTCGCGAATGCGTGTCGTTCGGTTTCTATGGTAGTTTATCCAATAAGGTGTTGGAAAAAAGCGACAAGATATCGACTTTGTCACGATTTTCGGGTTTGTTTTCGGGCACCGAGCCTGCTGGACGTGACGGTTTCGCCTGGTCTTCCCGCATTCGCCGTCTGCAATACCTATGAAGGGTTGGGCGGGTGAAGCGGGATAGTTGACAAGGGTGCTAGAATTATCAGCTGGTATTTGCTGTAATTCGAAGGGACGTGCTATGTCAGGGCATTCTAAGTGGGCAACCACGAAACATCGCAAGGCTGCGCAGGACGCTAAGCGCTCCGCGTTGTTCTCCAAGCTGTCGCGCAACATCACCGTTGCTGCCAAGGAGGGTGGCGACCCGAACCCCGACAACAACGCATCGCTGGCCGCCGCAATTGAGAAGGCCAAGGGCTACTCCCTGCCCAAGGACAAGATCAAGACCGCCATCGACAAGGCCTTCGGTTCCGGCAAGGACGCCGCGACCTACGAGACCGTCGTGTACGAGGGCTACGGCCCCTGCGGCGTTGCCATCCTCTGCGAGGCGCTGACCGACAACCGCAACCGCACCGCTGCCGACGTGCGCGCCGCATTCACCCATGCGGGCGGCAACCTGGGCACCTCCGGTTCCGTTTCCTACATGTTCGAGCGCAAGGGCCAGATCATGGTCCCCAAGGAGATTGAGACGGGCGACAAGAAGCATCCCATGGGCCCCAACGGCGCCGCTGCCGATGAGGAAGAGTTCGAGATGGCCGTCATCGAGGTCGGCGGCGACGACTACGAGGATGCCGACGAGGAGTGGATCGTCTACACCCAGCCGTCTGACCTTATGGCCGTGAAGAAGGCCCTGGAAGAGCAGGGCGTGCAGGTCAAGGGCGCCGAGATGACCATGGAGGCCACCACGCCCGCAACCGTCACCGCCAACGACGCTAAGAAGGTTATGCGCCTGGTTGACAAGCTGGAAGAGCTTGAGGACCTGCAGAACGTGTACCACACCATGGATATCACCGAGGAAATCGCCGCTGCTCTGGACGAGTAAACGTGCAGGATATCCTTTGCGAACGGAAGGCCTCCCGATAGGGAGGCCTTTTTTCGCGCTGGACCCCTGTGTTGGCCGGGCGGTTTTGGAAAGAAGCGCCCATGGGAAAATCGTTGGTGGAGTACGAACATCCGTGTGGTAGTATGTCCACGAACAAATGTTTGAACGGATAAGGCGGGCGGATGACGGAACCTCGAACGATCTTGGGGATAGACCCAGGCTTGGCGAACACGGGATGGGGCGTGGTGCGGCAGTATGGCCCGCGTATGGAATGCGTGGCGTACGGGTGCGTATCCACGCCTGCAGGCGTTGAGCTGTCGCAGCGTTTGGCGAAGATCCACGAGCAGATTTCGGCGGTGATCAGCCGGTTCGATCCCGTGTGCCTGGGAATCGAGACCGTGTGGTTCGGTCAGAATATCACGGCCGCCTTCGCCACGGGGCAGGCGCGAGGCGCTGCTTTGGTGGCATGCGCCCAGCATGGGCTTTCGGTCGGCGAGTTCACGCCGCGGCAGATCAAGATGGCCGTGGTGGGCACTGGCTCGGCCGATAAGGCGCAGGTGCAATATATGGTGAAGAAGCTGCTGAATCTGCAGGTGGAACCGAAGCCGGACCATGCTTCGGACGCGCTTGCGGCTGCAATCTGCTATACCACTCACGAAGGGTACGGGGGAGTCGGCGGCGCCAGCGCGTTGGCGAAGCTTGAGTCGCGCGGCCGCGTGATGGCGGGCGCGGGAACAGGTGGCGCCTCCGGTGCGGCGGCGCGCAAGATCTTGGAGGAGGGTGCGCGATGATCGCGTTTCTGAAGGGTGTGCTGGCGGGCAAGACCGCCGCATGCGCGTATATCGACGTTCAAGGCGTCGGCTATGCCGTCGGCATGTCGCAAGGTGCGCTTTCGAAACTGCCGGCAGTGGGCGAACCTGTTCAGGTGCACACGTATCTGCAGGTGTCCGATAACGGCATAGCATTGTACGGCTTTTTAACGCTTGAGGAGAAAGCGCTTTTCGAGCGTCTGATCGGAGTCAGCGGCGTGGGACCGAAGGTTGCGCTGGCGGCGCTATCCTCGTTCACACCCGAAGCTTTGGTGGCGGCCGTGCAGGCGCAGGATGTGGCTGCGGTGCAGAAGATACCGGGAGTGGGCAAGAAGACGGCGTCGCGCATCATCTTGGAGCTGAAAGGCTCGTTCGATCAGGGGCTGGCAAGCTTGTTCGATGTCTCGGGTGCGCCCTCTTCGGCGGCTGCAGCTGCGGCCGAACGGCTTAAGGGCGCCCGTGAGGCATTGCTAGCGTTGGGTTTCGCGTCTGCAGAGGCAGAAGTTGCGTTAAAGGGCGCTCCCGAAGACGCGGATGAAAACGCGTTGATAAAATACGCCTTGAAACGTTTAGGTAAATAACGGGTTGCATCGTTGCCTTTGCTGGGGTTTTGGCTCGTACGAGCGAAGCGATATTTTGCTGGAAGGACGCAGGGGCTAGCGTGACGATGCTGGACGCAGGGGTACTGCTTTGCGTTCGGCTAAGGTAAGGCGACTCGAATAATATGGATGACGGAGCTTGAGCTTTGGCTGATGGAGTGAAAATAGAGGGAATGGTGTTCGAAGCGGGTTCCGACTTCGATGACAGGTCTGCGTCGGCGGCTCCTGTCGGTGCGACCGACCCCTCGCAGCGTGCGGTCGCGCCGGACCTGACCGAGGACGACCTTGCGCTCGATCGCAGCTTGCGGCCGAAGCGTCTAGGCGACTATCTCGGCCAAACGAAGATCAAGGAGTCGCTTGCCATCTTGATTCAAGCTGCGCAGGAGCGCGGTGACGTTGCGGACCATATCCTATTCTCGGGACCTCCGGGCCTGGGTAAGACCACTCTTGCCACCGTGGTGGCCAATGAGCTGGGTGCGAACATCAAAACTACCAGCGGTCCAGCCATCGAGCGTACGGGAGACCTTGCTGCGATCCTTACGAACCTCGAAGAGGGCGATGTGCTGTTCATCGATGAAATCCATCGTCTGAATCGCATGGTGGAAGAGGTTTTGTATCCCGCGCTTGAGGACTTTGCGCTGGATATCGTTGTGGGCAAGGGGCCGGCGGCTCGTTCCATCCGTTTGGACCTGCCGCGGTTCACGCTCATCGGCGCCACCACCCGCACGGGTCTGCTTACCGGGCCTTTGCGCGATCGCTTCGGCATTGCGTTCCGCCTGCAGTATTACACGCCTGAGGAACTGGCCTCCATCGTGCAACGCTCCGCCTCCATTTTGGATGTGCCTATCTCGTATGATGGTGCGCTGGAAATCGCGCGCCGTAGCCGTGGCACCCCTCGTTTGGCTAACCGCATGCTCAAACGCGTGCGCGATTGGGCGCAGGTGCGGGGCAACGGCGTCATCGACGAGGATGTGTCCGCGCAGGCGTTGAGCTTTTTCGAGGTGGACCCGCTGGGGTTGGATGCGGTGGATAATCGTATTTTGGAGCTGTTGTGCGTGCAATTCGGTGGACGTCCGGTGGGATTGACCACCTTGGCATCGGCATTGGCCGAGGACCCGGATACGCTTGAGGACGTGTACGAGCCGTATCTAATGCAGCAGGGTCTGCTCATCCGTACGCCGAAGGGCCGTCAGGCAACCGAGAGGGCATACGAGCACCTGGGCATTTTCCACGAACCCACGAATAGCTAGGAGCGGCCGATGTTCGAGCAAGACTATCTGATGAAGTTGCTGCTGGCGTTTTACCAGGCGATGTTCAAAAGCCTGCGACGCGTTACCGACGAGGACGAAGACCCCAAAGAGGCGGCCGATACGCTGGATGAGGTTGTCGGGAATGCCGTCGGGATGGACGGCGCAAGCTTGCTGTCGCTGACCCCGGAATCCGTCGTCGGCGTGCTGCAGGTGTCCGGCACCGATCCGCGCGTAACGGAGTTCATCGCGCGGAGCTTGCTGCTCTCTTCTGAATATCTGACGCAGGCAAAACAAGGCGCGTTGGCGTCGTTGCGCGTGGAGCAGGCTCGGGCGATTGCGGATGCATATGGAATCGATTTGCCTGACGACCCCACCGACTTGTCCGATTTGAAGGAAATGGCCGAGCAAGCTAACGCCTGATAAGGGCGATGATGGGAGTGGATATGCCGAAGATCGTAGCGGTCGATACCGATTTCGAGGATAACAATCTGGAAGAGGCCATGGCCAGGGATGCGGGCATCGAGTTCGAGGTCACGCATGGCCGCACCGCCCAGGCGGTTATCGACGGATTGCTGGAAACCGGCGCCGATGCAGCGGTGACGTCGTATGCGATGTTCCCGCGCGAGGTGTTCGAGGCCTGCTCGAACCTGAAGGTGGTCAGCCGTACGGGCGTCGGGTACGACGAGATTGATGTGGAGGCCGCAACCGAGCATGGCGTTGCCGTGTGCAACGTGCCCGGTTACGGTACGGAAGTGGTGTCCGATCACGCCATTACGCTGGCGCTTTCGGTTTTGCGCCGGATCAACGAGCTTGATGCCGATATGCGCCGCGGCGTGTGGGATTATGCGCGCACGCGTCCGCTCGGGCAGTGCCGCGGTCGCGTGTTCGGCGTCGTCGGCATGGGGGAAATCGGCAGAGCGGCGGCCAAGAAAGCTGCTGGTATGGGCTTTGAGGTGGTGTGCTGGTCGCGTAGCTTGAAACCCGGGCGGCGCACTCCCGAAGGTTACCCCGTGCTGCGCCTGGAAGAGCTGTTGCAGACGGCGGACGTGGTGAGCTTGCATACGGCGCTTACTCCCGAGACGCATCATCTGATCAACGCCGAACGTCTGGCCCTCATGAAGCCGGATGCCGTGCTGGTGAACACCGCTCGCGGCGCTGTGGTGGATACCGTGGCATTGGCCCAGGCGCTTTGCGAGGATAAGTTGTGGGGCGCGGGCTTGGATGTGTTCGAGCAGGAGCAGCCCTTCGACTTCGACCATCCCATCATGAAGGCGCCGCACACCGTGCTTTCGGCGCACGCGGCGTATTGGTCGGAGGAATCCGGCCGCGAACTGCGTGAGCGCGCGATGCAAGCGGCTATCGACGCTGTGCAGGGCCGGGTTCCGGTTGATTGCTTGAATCCTTGCGTGTTCGATTCATCTGCGAGGTAGTGCTTGACGATGACGTAGCGTCATCCGCTATAGTGATTATTTTTTCGGCAGAGTAGATGTCGGTTCGTGGGGTGAAGCAGGACATGGGAGAGCAAAGCAGCCAAGACTTGATGACGGTTGGGGAATTGGCTTCGCGCGTCGGCGTGACGGTTCGAACCATCCAGTACTACGATCAACGCGGGCTGCTGCATCCTACATGCAAAGGGGAGCAAAATCTTCGCCTGTATTCCTCGTCTGACGTCGACCGTCTCAATCGCATAATCACGCTGAAATATCTAGGGCTTTCGCTTTCCCAGATTCAGGAGAGCGAAGGGAGCGACCCCGACGGTGAGCTGACTAGCGCTTTGGCGGAACGCGAAGCGGAGCTCGAGCGTGAAAGCGCGAGGATTCTTCGGGATATGAATGCGTTGCAGAGTTTGCGCGCGCATCTTGCTATGGCCGATCATGTGGATTGGAGCGAATCGGCATCCGCCGTTGGTAGCGTGCGGGATCGTGAGGACATGCTGTGGTCTGCCATCACCGGCGAATCGCTTGAGGGTTGCCCGATTCCCGAGTTATCTCGTGAAGAGGTTATCTGCTGGCATCAGCTGATGGGTGATACGATCGAGGCAATGCATGACGGCGTATTGGCAACCGATGAGCGCGCGCGAGCGCTTGCAATTCGTTTTTCCAGCTTAGGGGGCATGCCCCATGCCCTTGCTGGTTTGAAGCGTTTGGCAAATCAACGCAGCTCGGGGCCAAAACAATACGGTCGTGACTTTTATGCCGGCATTCAACGGCGCACACTGAGTTTTTTGCAAGATGCGCTCGATTGTTCTCGCTCTGATTCGCGGGAATAGCTACACAGGTACGCTTATCGTTGTATTGACGGCGACGTAACGTCGCTCGGTACCGTTTTCCCCTGTAGTGATAACTTGATCAGAGGGGGAGACGATGATCGTATCGTGGATGACCACGAATCGATGCAACTTGAAGTGCGCTCATTGTTATCAAGACGCAGACGAGTGCGATAACCGAGAGCTGTCGACCGAAGAAGCGCGCACGATGATTTCCGACATTGCGCGCGCAGGTTTCAAGATCATGATTTTCAGTGGCGGTGAGCCGCTTATGCGTGATGACATTTTCGACTTAGTGGCCCATGCGGCATCATGCGGACTCCGCCCGGTATTCGGCAGCAACGGAACCTTGATCACGCAAGACGTTGCGCGAAAGCTGAAAGCGGCGGGTGCGTGCGCTATGGGCATCAGCATTGACAGCCTTGACGCGGAAAAGCATGACAAGTTTCGCGGGGTCAACGGCGCGCATGCGGCAACGCTGGCAGGAATCGAAGCCTGCAAAAGCGTCGGCCTGCCATTCCAGGTTCACACCACTGTGGTTGATTGGAATCGTGACGAGGTGTGCGACATCACTCGGTTTGCCAAAGAATTGGGCGCGATGAACCATTCGGTGTTCTTCTTGGTGCCGGTCGGGCGCGGTAAGGACATTTCAGACGAAAGCATCGATGTTGAGCAGAATGAGCAGCTGCTTGCTGACATTTTGCGTGCCGGTTGTGATGCCGGCATCGAAGTTAAGCCTACGTGTGCGCCGCAGTTTATGCGTATTGCCGAACAGATCGGTGTTCAAACGCGCTATACGCGAGGTTGCTTGGCGGGGCTGACGTACTGCGTAGTCGGGAGCGAAGGCATTGTGCGCGCGTGCGCATACATGACCGAAGATGCCGGCGACGTGCGCAAACATCCGTTTGATGAGATTTGGCGTACCAGTCCGGTGTTTCAAGAGCTGCGCACGCAGGCGTATAAGGGCGCGTGTGGGGCGTGTGATTACAAGGGTGTTTGCGGCGGATGTCGCGCTCGCGCTGCCTATTACCATGATGGGGACATTTTGGGGCAGGACGATTATTGCGCATGGGGCATGAAGAGCGCAGCACGGGATGCGTCCGGCGTGTCGGTTGCTTAGCGGGCAAAGCTGATCCAAAAGGAGCAAGCAATGAGCAAAGTTGCAAAAGGGGCCGCTGCGCTTTCGTGCGTATTGGCTGTGGGCGTAGGGTCGCTCTTTCTGGCGGGGTGTGCGTCGCAAGGAAACCCCGTTGCGTCTGATGCGGGCGAAACGGAGACGTCGGCCACGCAAGGCGCGTATACCTTTACCGATGATTTGGGCCGCGAAGTGACGGTCGCGTCGCATAATCGCGTGGTTGCCGGCATGGGCAGCTTCGCAAACGTGTGGGAGCTGGCCGGCGGCACGCTGGTTGGAGCGTCCGATGACGCTTTCTCCGATTATCACATTGCGTCGGATGCGCAGAAGATCGGCGATTTCTCGTCGCTCAACGCCGAATCGATTATCGCGCTCAACCCCGATTTCGTGATTTTGACAGGGTCGAGCAGCGGCCGCGGCGGCGGCGTAGCGCAAACCGAGCTGGCCGATACGCTTACAGCGGCGAACATCCCCGTGGCGTATTTCAAAGTAACCACGTTCGATGACTATCTGCGCATGCTTCGCACGTGCTGCGATATCACAGGCGACGAGCAGGCGTATGCGGAAAACGGCCAGGATCCGGCAGATAGGATCGCCGAGATTTGCGCGAAGACGGAAGGAAAGCAAGCTGGCAGCGCCGTGGTGCTGACCACGTATTCGGGCGGTACGCGCGTGCAGTCGTCCTCCACGCAGACGGGAACCATGCTTGCCGATTTGGGAGCACGGAACATCGCCGATTCCGATAAGGGCCTGTTGTCCGATTACAGCATAGAGGCGCTGATTCAGGATAACCCGCAAACCATCTTCCTTCTGCCTATGGGTAATTCCGATGAGTCGGCGCAGCAAGCGCTGGCCGAGCAGACGACGCAGAACCCGGCATGGGCGCAGCTTGATGCGGTGAAGAACGATCGTGTGGTGACGCTTGATTCGCAGTTGTTCCAGTACAAGCCAAATGCTCAGTGGGATCAAGCGTATCAAGTCCTGTTCGACGCGCTGTACGGTGAATAGGTTGATTCGTGCGTAGGGATCGACTCAAAACGGTTGCGATGACGGATTGTGCGCGACATCGCTTTGGCACCATGCTGCTTGTCTTGCTTTTGGCTCTTGCCGGCGTGGTGTTCGCTGGTCTGGCGCTGGGGTCGTCATCTATTGGCGCGAGCGACGTGGTGGCGTACGCTACGGGCAACGCGTCCGACATGGCAGTGAACGTGCTGGCGAACGTGCGCGTGCCGCGTGTCCTTGGGGGCGTGCTTGCCGGTGCGGCGCTTGCCGAGGCGGGTGCGCTCATCCAAGCAACGTTGAATAATCCGCTGGCCAGCTCAAACATCATCGGCGTCAACGCTGGATCCGGCCTGTTCGTTTTGCTGTTCGCATGCGTGGCTCCGCATGTGCTGGGCGTGTCGGCAGCCGGTGCGTTTGTGGGCGCGCTCGCTTCGGCGTTGCTGGTGTTCTTCGTGTCGTTGTATGCGGGGGCCTCGCGCCTGACCATCGTGCTTGCCGGTATGGCGCTCACGTCCATATTCACGGCGGGAATGAATGCGATTCTCATTTTCAATCCGGATGCCTACGTGAACTCATCGGGGTTTTTGGTCGGAAGCCTTTCGGGTGTGATAGCGTCTGAGCTGGTGATTCCCGGGTGCGCGATCTGCGTCGGGCTGCTTGTGGCCGCAGGCCAGGGAACTCGTCTTAACATCTTGTCGTTGGGGGATGAGGGTGCGCACGCGCTGGGGTTGAACGTGCAGCGAACTCGGCTGATATTGCTTTCGCTTGCGGCGCTGCTGGCGGGTGCCGCGGTTTCCTTTGCCGGGCTTATCGGATTCGTCGGGCTGGTCGTCCCCCATATCGTCCGCTTCTTCGCCGGCCATGATAACCGTCGCGTATTGCTGCTTTCGCCTGTTGTCGGGGCTATCGTGGTGTGCGTGTGCGACACCGTTGCGCGCACGCTGTTCGCGCCGTTCGAGATCCCTGTGGGAATTTGCATGGCGCTGATAGGCGGCCCATTCTTCATTTATCTGATTCTTCGTTCGCGGAAAGGAGAAGTCGATGGGCGCTCTTGAGTTTGATAACGTCGTATTCGGGTACGGCGGAAGCCGTTTATTCGACGGCTTTTCCGCGTTGTTTCCGACAGGGAGCATCAGCTGCATCGTCGGCCCGAACGGCTGTGGGAAATCAACGCTTGCGAAACTTGCCATGGGGCTGGTGAAGCCGACATCGGGGCGCGTGCGCATTGCCGGGCGCGACGTGTCATCGCTGGCTGCTCGCGAGCGAGCGCGTCTTTTAGGCGTGTTGGTGCAGCAGCAAGAGGCGCCGATGATGACGGTGCGCGAGCTGGTGGTGTGCGGGAGGTTTCCATGCTGCGGATCGTTTTCGCGCTTGAGCAGGGAAGACGAAGAACGCATCGACGAGGCGCTCTTGCTTGCCGGCGTGTCTGAGCTACGCGATCGTTCGCTGCAGAGCCTGTCGGGTGGGCAGCGGCAGCGCGTGCGCATGGCTATGGTGTTAGCGCAAGATACGCCGATCGTGCTATTTGACGAACCAACGTCGTTCATGGATGTGGCGGCGTGTTTCGATATGGTGCGGCTGATTCGCCAGGTTCGGCAGCGCGGCAAGACGGTTATCGCGGTGATTCATGATTTGAACCTGGCGCTTTCGGTTGCCGACCAGGTATTTGTGATGGAGCGAGGGCACTTAGCTGCGCAGGGCGAACCGACGGATGGCTGCGTTCGTGCTGCTATCGAGCAGTCCTTCGGCGTACGTTTGGAGCACGTGCAGACAGGTTGTGGCACGGCTTGGGTTCCTTTTGAGTCGCGTGAATGAATCTGCCTCCGTGGCGTTCTAGCTCGTAATCTTTTAACAGGTGGCGAGCTAGAACGCTACGGAGACATTGGCTCATATGGTTGTGAATTGTCGTGCGACGGTGATATTCTTGCCGTGTTCAAGAAAGGCGAGCGCATGACATTTAGCGGGCTGATAGCGGTATATCTATTCCTGGGCGGAACATCGGCAGGCGCATATGCCGTGTTGGCTGTGCTGGATGTTGCGAGCAACATGTCGACATGGAATAGGCATGATGAGCGTAATAGGGCTTCTCATGCGCCGAAAAGTTTGTGTGAATCAACATATCAACGCATAAGGAGAATCGTGTATGGTGCGACGCTCTGCATTTTGATGCTGGGAGTGTTGTGTCTGATCGCTGATTTAGGTCGACCGGATGCGTTTTATTACTTGTTGCTATATCCAACAAGCAGTTTGATTTCGATTGGTGCGCTCGCGCTGTCGCTGTTGATGGGAAGTTCGTTGGCGGCTTTCTGCGATGCGGCGTTTTCGCTGGGAGCGCACGTGCGGCGTGCGCTGTGGGTCTTAAAAGCCGTGGGCATCCCCGTCGCGTTCGTGGTTATGGCATACACGGGAATGCTGCTGAAAAGCGTTGTCGCTGTGAAATTCTGGCAGACGATGTGGCTTCCGGTGCTATTCGTTCTGTCTGCGCTTTCGTGCGGCTGTGCGGTGATAATGCTTGCTCTATGCTCATGTGAGGATCGGCGGGCCGTGCGGCAATGGGATGTCAAATTACTGCGCTTTGATTTCGTGTTCGTGGTGCTCGAGCTCCTTGTGACGATACTGCTGTTTGCAAGCCTTGCCCCGGTAGCGAGCGCCGATGTGCTGACAGGTAGACATTCGCAGCTATTTTGGGGCGGCTTTGTCTTATGTGCGTTACTATTACCGATAGTGATTGAAATGTTTTCCCTGATGAGCGGGCGACATTTGAGTGCTCCGGCAACGGCGTTCGCGTCGGTGCTCGTGCTTGTTGGAGGGCTATGCTTGCGATTGGTAATGGTGGCTGCGGGTGTGCAGCCCTTGGTGTGAGACGGAAAGATTACGCGTGAAAGCGATAAAGGAAACGCCTTCGTTCGCATTTGACGAAAACAGCGACTTACCGCTATGGGTTCAGCTCCGAAACCGAATGGCATACCTCATTACATCGGGTTTTTATAAACCGGGCGACAAATTGCCCACGGTGCGTAAGTACGCTGCCGATTTGCGCATTGCATACAACACGGTAAGCAAAGCGTACATGGGGTTGGAGCGCGATGGGTATGTGAAGACGGTTCGGGGTAGTGGCGTGTTCGTGAATGAACCGGGCGACAATCAAAAAGGGGATGCGCGGGTCAATGCGCTCGCCGAAGATTTCATCAAAAGCTGCCTGGAGCAAGGAATGGCGTATGAAGACATCCCGAAACTGGTGTCTGCGTGTGTGAGGAGGATGAAAAGGGGCCATGAAAACCAAAAATAACGGCGAGAGGCTCGTTCCGGGGCAAAAGGATACGTATCGACGTTCTGAGATGGAATTCGGTGTTGCAGCCGACGCGTATCGCTCCGACCCTACGAAAAGAGCGACGCGAAATGGCGCTGTGATGATAACGATAGCCTTGGCTATCGTTGCATTTGCGTTGATGTTGGGAGCATCTGTGGCCTTGGCGTCTGGTTTGACGTTTACAGGTATTCTGCTTTCCGCAGTAGTTGGCCTTGCTGTGCTTTCGTCGGTGCACGTCTGCATGGATTGGGAGCGTGCCGTGATCATGCGCCTGGGTCGATTTAATCGGCTTGCGGGCCCGGGTTTGTTTTTCACCGTCCCATTGTTTGAATTTTGCACGTTGCGCGTTGATCAGCGCATGAATGCAACTCCGTTTGGCGCCGAAGAGGCGCTAACTAGTGATTTGGTACCGCTTGACGTCGATGCCGTGCTGTTTTGGGTGGTTTGGGATCCCGAAAAGGCTTGTACTGAGGTCGAGGATTATCACTTTGCCGTAGCGCTTTCCGCGCAAACGGCATTGCGCGATGCCATCGGTCGCGCATCGTTGTCGAATGTGGTTATGCGTCGTCATCAGCTTGATCAGGAACTGCGTGAGGCTGTTGAGGAAAAGGTATCTGATTGGGGCATCTCTATCGTTTCGGTTGAAGTGCGCGACCTGATCATCCCTAAAGAGCTGCAGGGGGTTATGTCGTTGGAGGCTCAGGCGGAATGTCGCAAAAGCGCACGTATCACGCTTATGGAAGCGGAGCGCGACGTTTCCGAAATCCTTGATGAGGTTGCACAAACGTATAACCATGACGAAGTGGCGCTTGCGCTGCGCAAGCTGCATTTGACGTACGAGGGCATGCAGGATAACGACAGTACGCTTGTAGTGCCAAGCGCATATAGCGAGGGCTTTAACGTAAAAGCCGATGAAAGCAAATCGCTATAACTCCTTACTTACTTGGCCTGCTTGGTTGGGGCTGGCTGTGTGACGGCGTGTGCGACAGTTATGTAAGAAAAGATCGGGGGTCTGTTGTCCGACGGGTGGTATCTAAGGTATAAATTACCAGGTCGATTACGCTTTTAGCTGACCGGTTGAGATAATTACTGTTCTCAAAATAGAATAAATACACTACAAAATTGTCGTGCGACACTATTGATTGTCGCACGACAATTTTGCTATAACGGCTCGTGAAGGGTGTCAGCTGATTTCCGACAATCATATTCAGCTTCCTGCTTTCTTCGTACGTATTCGCATATCTCGAGGAAAAAGCAGGAGGACGCAGAACGCGCGGGCGAGGCGTGTTTTGCGAGAGGCGCGTCCTACTGCGGGCGCAAGGAAATAGAGGAGGGAAACATGGGTCTCGAATCCCTGTTTGCATTCACGCTGCTGGGAGGTATGGCTGCGGGTGCGTACGTGTTTGAAACGTGCTTTGCCCGTAAGCGCTCGGGCAATCGCCCGTGGCTTTTGCCCCTGGTCGTAGTTGCTTTGTTCGCCATCGGCATGATTGCCGCTTCTACACATGTGCAAAGCATCCCGCGTGCAATGGGCTCGTTGACAAGCGGAACCGTTAACTTTGCGTCTGGCATGGTGCGCGAGGTTGCCGTTTCCGGCGTGTTCTTCGTGCTGGCTCTTATCGACATGATCATCGCGTTCGTGAAAAAGGACAGCCCCTTTGCGCTGCGCGTGGTGACGGCCGTGGTTGCCGTAGCATGTATGGTGTTGATGGGCACCGCGTACACCGACGTGTTCGGTAATCCCGTTTGGACGAACGCTCCGGCAACGGTGCTGAGCTTCGTGGCGGGCGATCTTGCCATGGGTCTTGGTCTGTGCGCTGCGCTTGGCGTCGCGAATTTGTCCGAAAAGCCCGTTGCATACACGATGGTTGCTGTTGATGTGGTGCTTGCCATTGGTCTGGCGCTTGAGGTTGCGGCCTTTTCGGCTGTTGGCATAAGCCCGGTTATGCAGGTGGTCGGCTTGGTGGTTGCGCCTGTCGCTTCTGCTGTGTTGACGCTGCTGGCTTCCAAATTCGCAAATAAGCAGACGCTTGCGATCGTCGTGTGCGCTGCTCTGGTTATCGGTGTTGCCGTCGCTCGTTACGCGTTCTACGCGACGTGCGCGCTGTAGGGAACGAAGGGGGATAAACCGTGAATTCCAATAACATTTCCCGTCGTGGTTTCCTGGGTGCTTCCGCTGTTGTTATGGCAGGTGTTGCCGGCCTGACCGCAACTGGTTGCTCTGCGGAATCAAGTCTCGAGGCCGTCGACAAGCACGAGCTGCCTGTCGATCCGACAAAGGGCGGCGAATGGATTTCCGCAGCCTGCTGGCATAACTGCGGTGGTCGCTGCATGAACAAGGTCATGGTCAAGGACGGCGCCGTTGTTCGTCAGAAGACTGATGACACGCACGAGGATTCCATTGAGTATCCGCAGCAGCGCGGTTGCGTGCGCGGTAAAACCCAGCAGCAGCAGTGCTTCGGCGCTGACCGTATTCTTCATCCGCTCAAGCGCAAGGGCTGGCAGCCTGGCGGTGGCGAGAAGTCCAACGGCCAGATGCGTGGCAAGGACGAGTGGGAAGTCATCAGCTGGGACGAAGCTATTAAGCTTGCATCCGAGGAAATCAAGCGCATTTCCGACGAGTACGGCCCCACGGGTTTTTATTGCAAGGCGAACAACACCACGCTCAATGTCCTTTCCGGTTACGTGCGCGGATGGGATACCACGTCGCATGGCACGTATACGCTTGACGTGACGAAGATGGGTCTTCCGACTACGGACTGCGGTACGGGTGATGCGGATACGGCAAACGATCGCTTTGACCTTGAAAACGCCGAGTACATTATCATGTGGTCGTCCAATCCTGCTTGGTCTGCCGCCGGTACGCCTATCAACTATTGGATGGCTGCGCGCGACAAGGGCACCAAGTTCGTATCCATCGACCCGCTGTACAACGCGTCCGCCCAGATGCTTGATGCTGAGTGGGTTCCCGTTCGTACCGGCACGGACATGGCGCTTATGTTCGCTATTGCCTATGAAATGCTTCGCCTTGACGAGGAAAAGGGAGGCATCATCGATTGGGACTTCATCCATAAGTACACGGTTGGTTTCGACTCCGAGAGCATGCCTGAGGATAAGACCATCGATGAGAACCTTAAGGACTACATCCTTGGCAAGTACGACGGCACGCCTAAGACGCCGGAATGGGCAGAGCCGATCTGCGGCGTGAAGCCTGAGCAGGTCACCGAGCTGGCTCAGATTATGGCAAAGAGCAACAAGGTCATGATTCTGCACAACTATGGTATGGCTCGCTGCAACGGTGCCGAAATGCTGCCGCAGCTGTTGATCGCCTTGGGCGCCATGGGCGGTCATATGGGCAAGTCCGGTCATGCAACGGCTAGCGCATATCACGCAAACGCCGGCAATGGCGGTGCTCGACTGATTTCCGCCGGTGCCGCAAAGATGCCGAAGACGACCAATCCGGTTACCACGGGCGTTCGCCAGCCTCAGATGTATGAGATCATCAAGAATGGCGGCGGCCACACGCAGGACGTTTCCAATGCGTACGGCTCCTTCCACGAGCCCAATCCTACGGAGCTTGGTCCCATCAAGTGCATCTATCATATGACCGATGCCGTCCTGCAGACGTCTTTGAACCAGAAAGAGGGCATCGAGGCCCACCGCGCGGTTGACTTCGTGTTGACGTTGGCGCAGTTCATGACCACGAACGCTCGTTATTCCGACATCATTTTGCCGGTTACGACCGAGTGGGAGCGTTGCGGCGGTTTCGGCGACTACAACAACCGTGAATACCTGCCGTTCTACACTCGCGTGACGCAGCCGCTTGGCGAGGCGAAGACCGACCAGGAAATCGGCGAGCTGCTGATTGCGGGCGTCGGCAAGGATCCCAAGCTTGCTTATGGCAAGACCGAGGATCAGCAGCTGTACGAGAAGATTGCCGGCTGCAAGGTCATGGGCGATGACGGCAAAATGAAGACGTTGGTCACGCTGACGGCTGATGACATCAAAAGCCTCAACGCCGAAGGCACGCCGCAGGAAGGCATCATCACGTTGAAGGAGCTGAAGGAAAACGGCGGCTATCAGTTCCCGCGCAAGCGCGGTGACAAGCACGGCCACATCGGCTACCAGAAGTTCGTCGACGATCCTGAGGCAAACCCGTTGAAGAGCAAGTCGGGCAAGCTGGAGATTTACTGCCAGGCTCGCTACGACCTGATGGCGTCGTTCGGCTTCCCTGGAATCGAACAGTACAAGCCGTACCCGACCTATGTCGTTCCGTGCACGGGCTACGAGTCCACGTTCAAGGACGGTAAGATCGGCGGCGAAAAGGGCGAGTATCCGTTCCTGATGTTCAACCCGCACTACCTGCGTCGTTCGCATACCGTGTTCGACAACTGCCCGTGGCTGCGCGAGGCGTGGGCAAACCCGGTGTTCCTGGCTCGTAGCGATGCGGAGAGCCTGGGCATCAAAGACGGCGACACGGTGCTGCTGAGCTCGCCGTATGGCAAGGGCCTGCGCAACGCTGCCGTTATGGACGTGTTGATGCCCGGCATGGTCGGCGTGCCCCATGGCGCATGGGTTGACGTCGATGAAGAGACCGGCATCGATATGGCTGGCTCCGACAACTATCTGATTGGTAGCGAGTACAGTGGCATGGGCGTGTCTGGTTACAACAACCAGATCTGCAATGTCGAGAAGTACACCGGCGCTCCGCTTGGCCGCGACTGCGACAAGCCGGCTCGCTGGAGTGCAAACTAGAGCTGCGGAAGAGGAGAGTGAATCATGAGCGTTGGATTCTATTTGGACCAAAGCCGCTGCACTGGTTGCCGCGCTTGTCAGGTTGTGTGCAAGGATAAGAACCGTCTTGAGGTTGGCACGCTGTATCGCGAGGCGCATTCCTACACGGTTGGCGAGTTCCCGAAGGTGCAGGGTTTTAGCTACACGTTTAGCTGCAATCACTGCGAGGACCCTGTTTGCCTGAAGAATTGCCCGACGGGCGCCATTTACAAGGCTGCCGACGGCACGGTGATTCAGGATCAGAGCAAGTGCATCGGCTGTCGCATGTGTGTGATGAGCTGCCCGTATGGCCAGCCGAAGTATTTCCCGGAAAAGGGTGTTTCCGGTAAGTGCGACGGCTGCTATGGCCTGCGTCAAGAGGGCTCCCAACCTGCTTGCGTGGCTGGCTGCCCGAACCGTGCGCTTGATTTTGGCGACATGGGTGAGCTGCGCGCGAAGTATGGTAGCGACCTGGATAACGGTAGCATCGTGGTGCTGCCCTCGCCCGAGGAAACGCATCCGAATGTCTTGATTAAGGCGAAGGACTGCGCGTTTAGCCAGGAAGCGCGTGAGCTGACCTGGTAATAGGTTGATTGCCGCCGCATCGCGCTGTTTGCTCGATGCGGCGGTTTTGTTTCAGGTTCGTTGTGCCGCGCCCTGGATGGCGACGGCGCAGAAGGAGCGGGGATGGACAGCAAAGACGAGGAAAATCGCATTGCCATGACGCTGGCACGCCGTGCGTATTTATATGGCGCCTTTCATGTGGTGTTCGGCGGCGGAGTGCATGAGGCGTCAGCTGCGCAGCTTTTCGGCGAGAACACGGCAGGCGCGTTGGCGTGGCTTGCCGGTAAGGTGGCCGCTGATGAGGGGCTTTCGGAGAAGAGCGTGGGCCTTTCCCTCCGCACGATGACCGAGTGCGTTGCCGAAGCGGTTGCGTGCGTGGGTGAACATAGCGAAGGGGATGCGGTTTCCAAGGCGACAGTGGCCATGGAAGAAGATTTCCCCAAGTTGTTTCAGGTTCCTGGCGATAGCTACGTTCGTCCCTGGGAGTCTCCGTATACCAGTACCGACGGCATGCTGTTCAGGGGAAGCACGCTTGATGTTCGGTCGTTCTATCATCAGGCGGGATTCAGGCTACAGGCCGAGCAGCATTTTCCCGACGATCACATTTCCGCGATGATGGATTATATGGCGCGCATGAGCCAGTGCGTTTATGAGGCGTATGCTGACGGACGCGATGAGAATGCGGCGAAGACGCTTCGTACCCAGAGCGACTTTCTGCGGAAGCATGTGCTGACGTGGGTCGATGCGTTCGCTGATGAGGTGATTCGCAAAGATATCCGTGCGTATTACGCTGCGTTTGCGGGTGCTATGGCGGCGTTTGCGCATGTTGACGCTGCGCATGTTGAGAAGTTGGCGGCGGAGCTTTCGGCTGAATAGCGTTTTGCTTTAAGGGGGGATTTGTGGATATTCGCGAGTATGCACAGGCGTTTGATCAGGTTGAGCACGACTATGAGGATGCGGTTGCTGCGTTTGGAATCCCCTTTGAGGTGGCGGAGTCGTGCCCGCGCAAGCGGCGTTTGCAAACGGCGGCGATGTGTGGTTGCCATTGCGAAAACGGCGGCGGGTCACTATGGCATGGATGGATTTCACCGGCATGCTTGGCGTGCCGCACGGGCGAGCGCACGGCTACGTTTTTCGTTGATTTGCGTTGCACGCGACATTGCTATTTCTGCTTCAACCCGAATCAGGATCGCTACGAGTACTTCTTGTCGCACCGTCGGGATATCGTGGCCGAGCTTGAGCAGGCTGCTGCAGTTGGTGCCCAGTTCGATTGCCTGGCGATAACGGGTGGCGAGCCGCTTTTGCATAAGGAGTCGGTTGTCGCGTTCGTGAGGCGTGCAAAGGAACTGTATTCCGACGTGCATATCCGCCTATACACGTGCGGTGACTTGCTGGATGATCCGTGCTTGGATGCGTTGGCTGATGCGGGACTTGATGAGGTACGATTTAGCATCAAGCCTGAGGATGTCGCGCGCCCCGATGCACCCGTGTTTGGGCGAATCGAGGCCGCCGTTTCGTCGCTGCCCGATGTGATGGTTGAGATGCCGGTGATCCCCGGCACGCTTTCCGAGATGCAGGAGCTGCTTGTGCGCTTGGACGACATGGGCGTGCGTGGCGTGAACCTGTTGGAGTTCTGTTTTCCGCTGTGCAATGCGGAAGCGTTTCGCGATCGTGGGTTTGAGCTGCGCAAGCACCCTTTCAACTACTTGTATGACTACTGGTACGGCGGCGGTGTTCCCGTTGCGGGTAGCGAGGCCGAGGCGTTGACGTTGATGGAATATGCTGTGCGTGAGAGCTTGCTGCTTGGTGTGCATTATTGCAGTTCCGACAACAAGAATACGGGGCAGGTGTATCAGCAGAATAAGGTGTTCACCTGCGACGATGGGGTGTGGGCGCATTATCCGTGGCTTGAGGCCGACGAAGGCGACCGCTTGCTGAAATGTGCGAAGGCTTTCGGGGATGACGCGGCGCACGTGCGCGATTGGGCCTGCGCGGCCGGTGTGCCGTGCTCGTTTGACGAAGGCGTCCCGAGCGCCGCGATTCCGTTGGGCAGCGTTGCGGCGTTGCGCGAAATGTGTCCCGGCGTCGCGCTTGCGGAAAGTGCGAACGTATTCGAGCGCCGCGAAACTGGCGAGCTGTATCTGCGAGAAGTGGGCGTTCGCGAGATGTGAGCCGCGACATGCGGAAGTTAGCGGGCCTCCGCATGCGATCAAAGACAGCGGTCTTGCAGGGCGAAAGCGTCGATGCCCGCCTTGCGTCTTATAGGCTGCGTTGCTGGTACAGCCCGTTGTCGGCGAATCCTTGCTTGCGGTAGTAGCCGCGTGTGCCGATGGCGCTGATCACGTTTATGGCGGTGTAGCCGTTGTCGCGGGCTATATCGCAGGCTCGCTCGATGAGCATGCGGCCGAGACCTCGGTGCTGGGCGTTTTGGCCACCTTGATGCAGGCCGGCAACGCGTCCGTATACGTGCACCTCGCGGATCATGGCCTCGCCGGCATCGATAGGCAGGGCAGTGACGTGTGCGTCGATGTAGTCGGCGTTCGGCATGGACAGGCGCAGGAAGCCTGCGATGCGGTTGCCGGGAGCGACCCACTGCAGGAACACCTCATGGGTGTTCGTCGTTTCGTAGGCGATTTCCGAAAGTGAGAGCTCGTCGTTTGCGGCGGCTCCGAAGGCGATTTCGCGGGAACGGATCTCCTGCACCGGTTGGGGTCGTTTCGCGAGTTCCAGGTCGACCAGCTGGCGCAGGTTCACTTTCTTGTTGCCGGTCATGATGTCGTGTGCCGAGATGTCGCGGATCATGCGCGATATGCGCGTGAACGGCGGCGTGACCAGCACGTCTTCGGCTAGCAGGTTGACAAGCTCCTGCTCGGTGTAGGGGCGCCAGCTGCCGTCGCGCCAATGTGCGACCAGCCCCGTGCCGTCCACAAGCGCGCAGGGGTACAGCTTGATCTCGTCGGGCTTGAAGGCGGGATGCTCGACCATGCGCCGATAATCGGCGGCGTCGCTCTCGGGCGTTGCGCCGAGCAGGTTCGTCATGAAGTGAGCGTGCGTTTTGAAACCGAAGATGCGGGCGAGCTCGAAGGCCTGCTGCATGCGATCGATGCCGATCCCTCGATGGTTCGCGGCAAGGATGCGCTCGTCCAGGCTCTGAATACCCATCTGCAGCTTCGTGCAGCCCAAGCGACGCAGCATGGCAAGCCGTTTGGGCGTGACGGCATCGGGGCGGGTTTCCACCACAAGGCCCACGCAGCGGTGTTTTGCGGACTCGTTTTCGTGTTGCAGGGCTTCCAGCTGGGAAAACGTTGCGGTCTGCCATTGCGCGGCGGCGGCCCAGCCGCTATCGGAGGCGCTACCCTGCAAGTTGTCGAGTGCGAAAGGCTCGGAGGCGGCGTCCTGCGTATCGTCGGCTGCAGCGGAGCAAAGGGGAGCATCGATGGATGCGGCATTGCGGTCGGTTGATCGGCTGTGCAATAGAGCGTTGTCCGCAAGGGTTCCGCAGGCGTATAGGTTTCGAACCGTTTCGTTGTAGGAGGCATCGCCGGCGGTGACGCGCGCTTGTGCTTCGGCAGCCCAGTTGGCAAGGTCGTCGCGCTCGCAGGCTATGCCGGTGTCACGGTATTGCTTGCGGCGCGTTTCGGATTCGCGCTCCACCGCGGTTTCGCAGCCCATGTCGTTCAGGGCGCGGAACAGCTCGTGCATGTACCAGATTTGGTATGCCTCCGGGTAGTCGCTCCAGGTGCCGCCCAACACGATGAGCTCCACCTTATCGGTGACGTGCCCCATTTGATGCAGCGTGCGTAAACGGGCAGTGACCTGCAGATATGGGTCGAACCAGTTGCGCTCTGCGCGTTGGCAGGCCGGCTCGTCGTGCAGGTAGCTTTTGGGCATGCGCACATCGTTGGGGCAGTACAGGCATGCGCTTGAGCAGGGCCAGGGCTTCGTAAGCACGGTGACGGTGGCCACGCCGGATGCGGTGCGGCGCGGTTTGACCTGCAGCGTTCGCACGAGCAGGGCTTCCTCGGCGGGCGAAACGCCCCAGGTGCGCCAGTGCTCGGGGCGATGCTCCTTCGCCTCTTGATAAAACGGCAGCAGCTTCTTCTTCGCCACATAGCGGACGGGGCCGGCCACCTCGCGGTTTCGGGCGCGGATGATGCGATCGAGCGCATCGGGGGCAAGCGGGGCGTTGGTGCGGCGAATCTCACCGAGGATGTTATGCAGTGTCTTTTCCATAGCCGGTATTGTACGGCATAGCGCAAAAGGGGAAAGGCGCGGCATCGACGCTTGCGTCGAAATGCCTACACGTGCGTGATAGCTTTGGGGAGTGCTCAACATCGACGCTTGCGCCGATATTTCTACATGTACGTGACGGTCGTGGGGAGCGCTCGACATCGCTGGCCGCTGCACAATGTCTACACATACGTGAAGGCCTTGCGGAACGTACGCGGCGGTTCCATGCAAATGCTCGACAGGTTGGGGCTTAGATGATGCAGAGCGCTTATCGATGGCGTGTCAAAAAGGCTACTGACCAGGCATTATCCGCTTATCGAGAAATCAGTTCCCAAGTGATGTTGGCTTAGTGCCATTTAAACGGCCACGTTAGAATTAAGGAAAAGAACGAAACGAAGCAACGATGGGAATGCCCGTGGACAAGCCGCTTACATATCTGGACAACGCCGCAACAACGCCTCCCTATCCCGAGGTGCTTGCGCGCATGCACGAGGTCATGATGGACGGCTGGGGCAACCCTTCGTCGCCGCATGTGGTAGGGCGTCGCGCCAAGGAAATGCTCGAGGAGAGCCGCGCAACCATCGCCGATGTGCTTGGCGTGGACGCCGACGAGATCTACTTCACGTCCGGCTCGACGGAGTCGAATAATCTGGCCATACGCGGGGCGTGCCTGGCTCAGCGCGAGAGCCCGGGCAAGATCATCACCTCCACGTTGGAGCATTCGTCGGTGACCCGAACCGTTCGCGGTATGCGACGCGATCTTGATTGGGATTGCCGCTACGTCGATGCGCCGGATGGCTGCTTCGACATGGAGCAGCTGGCCGAGCAGTTGCAGGACGGTCCCACATCGCTTATCTCGGTGATGCGCGTGCAAAACGAGACGGGCTGGATCTTCCCCATTCCCGAAATCGCGCAGTTGCGTGATGAGCTGGCGCCGGGCGTGCCGCTGCATTGCGATGCCACGCAGGCGTTTTGCAAGATGCCTGTCAATCCTCGCGAATGGGGCGTGCAACTGCTTACGGCGGGCGCGCACAAGATCGGCGGGCCGCGCGGCATCGGCATCCTGTATGTGCAGCGCGGCCTTCCCATGCACACCACCGCGTTCGGCGGTAACCAGGAGCGCGGTTTGCGTTCCGGCACTGAGCCGGTGTTCCTTGCGGTGGGCATGGCAGAAGCCGTGCGTATCACTGCGGCGCATATGGAAACGGACATGGAATACGCCGCAAGCCTTCGCGAGCGCGCCATCGAGGGCTTGAAGCGCGAGATCCCCGATGCGGTTGTGCATGCGCCCGAAGGCGGAAGCCCCTACATTCTGAGCGTTAGCGTGCCTGGCCTGCCGAATGCCGTATCGGTGAAATACCTTTCCGGCCGCCGCGTGTGCGTGTCGCGCGCGTCGGCGTGCGAAGAGAACCACACCACCGCCGCGCCGGGCACGTGGCGTCCGAAGCATCCGCTGGCGTTGCAGGCGGCAGGCATCCCGCTTCGCGAGGGCAAGGAAACGCTGCGTGCGAGCTTCTTCCATCGCAATACTCCTGAAGATGTGGATCGCTTCGTTGCCGTGCTGGCGCAGTGCGCCCGAGAGATGCGCGAGTCGTAGGAATATGGAACTGCGTGGGGGCGCCAACCGCGAGCAAGCGTTTGCGGTCGCAAGCAGCGGCGCAGCTTGCGCGGCCGATGCGGCTGAAGACCTTGCGGCGAGCGGTGGTGCGGCAAGGGGCGCCGAAGAGGTGCTGGCGCTGCGCTTGTGCGCGCTGACCGGGGAGTTCTATCGCGCGAATGCGGAATCGTTCTCGCAGACGCGGCAGTCACCGTGGCAGGGTTGGGTACGCTTGCTCGAGGTTATGGAAGCGCGTGCAGCTGAGCAAAAGCCGCTGTGTGTGCTCGACCTGGCTTGCGGCAATCTGCGTTTCGAGCGGTACTTGGCGGACGCCTTGCCTAACAGGATGCTGTCGGGTTATGCGGTGGACAATTGCGATCCGTTGGTGGAAGCCGGGGAACGAAGCGAATCCGATGCGTTGTCCCGAATGAGCTTCCAGAATCTTGACGCGATCGAGCGGCTTTCCGCCGGTTGCCTTCGGGAGACGCTTGAGGCGCCGGATGCGTCGTGCGATTTGGCGGTGTCGTTCGGGTTCATGCATCATGTGCCGTTGGAGCGCTGGCGTGTGGAGCTGTTGCGCGCGCTTGTCGCGAAGGTGTGCCCGGGCGGGTTCGTGGCAGTGAGCTTCTGGCGATTCCTGAACAGCGACAAGCTGGCGAGGAAGGCGAAGGAAACCACGAGCCGTGCGCGTGCTGAGCTGGGGATTCCCGAGCTGCCGCCGAACGATTATCTGCTGGGTTGGCAGGATACGCAGGGGCTGTACCGCTATTGCCACCATTTCGACGAGCCGGAAATCGAGCGGCTGTTGGCGATGGTGGCGGATTCTGCGGACCTTGTAAGCCGTTTCGAGGCGGATGGTAAAACGGGCAATTTGAACGAATACGTGGTTTTGCGCGTGAAGTAAGGGGCGGCCGCCGTGCGAATCGTTCACAGGCAACCGCCCCTTTCTCGTTTCGGTGCTCGGCTACGCAAGCAGCTTCTTGCCTGCGCCGGAGGTCACTGCCGATCGTGCAACCAGATACGTCGACGCCAAGTAGATCGCGTACACCGCAACTACTAGTGCGATGCCGATGGTAAGCGTGCCGGTAACTGCCGAAGCGCCCCAAAGCGATAGCAAGTTCTCGTACAGAACGCTGATCGTGCAGGCCGAATGACATCCTGCAACCAAAAGCGGAGCCACGAAGTAGATGCCGATCTGCGTGCGCAAGCTTCGCAAAACCATGGCCCTGTCGCACCCTAGCTGGGCAAGCAGGCGATAGCGCGGAATGCTGTCCGCTACCTCGGAGAGCTGCTGAACGGAAAGAACCGCTGCGGTGGTCATGAGGAAGACGAACCCGATGTAGAGCGCCAGGTAAACCAAGAGCAGCTTAAGCCCCATGCTGTCGGCGATAACGCTTTCGCTCGTGTCGTAATAGGACACCGGCCATGCGCCGGACTCATAGGTCAGGCCCATTTCGGCATGCTCTTCGCTTGGGGGGACGGCTTTGCCGTATTCAGCCATCATGTCTTTCATGGCCTGCTCTTGCGAATCACTTGCCAGGTTGACGTTCAGCTCGCTCAAGTACGGCAGATCGCCAGCGGCGAACCTGTCGGCCGCCAATTCGTCGGGAACCACCAAAACGGCGATCAGGCAACCCATGCTGCTTACCTGGAGCGATTGCGAAACAACCTGCCCGGATGCGGTCAGCTCATGGCCGTCGACGGTGATGGTGCGCCCTTTCTGGCCAAGCGCCTTCGCGTAGTCGGTAGATTTATCGATCGTGTTGTCGACCAGGTATTCGTCCGTAGCAAGCTCGATCGGCTTTTCGCCTGCAAGCTGGCGTGCGGCGTTGAACTGCGACAACGATACGTATTGCACGCCCTCGTCGGCCATGCTGGAGTTATCGTCGGAGCCGATCTGATCAAGCGTGAAGCCGCACGCATCGACAAGCTGCTTGTTCGTCAAGTCGTTTGCGAGCCACGTGTCCACCTGGGCGGAGCCGGTCACGCGCTCGTCCCAATCGGGGATGAGCGACTTGAGATACGCAGCAGTGGAACCGTCGCTCGATTGCCAAAGGCGGGAAATCTCGTTGCGCTGGGTCTCGGTCTCCTCGATCGCAGCTGCCTTCTCCTCTTCTCCGCCGTACTGCTCGGCAGGCACCGCCTCCATGTCGGAGATGTCAAGTGACATCAGGCTCGCGCGGATAGACGCATCGAACTGAGTGTTCTCCTCTAACTGATCGGAGAAGACCGTCGCCAGGCTAAAGCCCGTTGAGAATACGACGATGCTGAAGAACAGAAGAACGGTAACCGCCCACAGCGACACGAACGCGGTGTTCACCTTCGCCGAGATTTGGCGCATGGTGAACATGGCCAATCCCTTGAAATACACACCGCGCAGGCGTTGGACCAACAGAATAAAGAACCCCGATGCCGACCAGAACAGGCTTAGCGTGCCGATGAGCATCAGCGCCGTTGCGGTGCGGAAGTGCTCACCGAAGTAAACCAAACCGTCGAGGTTGAGCTCGGCATATGCCTTCGCCAGAATCAGGCACGAAAGCACGAACACGATAAGGCAGACGATGGGGTTGCGCACGGGCATGCGCTCGTTGCGGGAGTTGGCCGAAAGCAGCGTGGCAAGCTTGCAGCGCGAAATCTGCACGGCGTTGAACAGGGCGACCACAACGAAAATGAGCGCGAAGCATCCCAGAGTCAGCTCGGCGGAGCGGGCGCTGAACAGCAGATGGTAGTCGCTGATGGCCACGCCGATGAGGCCCGCCGTGGCGAAGGCGATGGCCTGCGAGATCAAAAAGCCCAGCCCAAGGCCCGCCAGCAGCGCGATCACGCCGACGATCAGCGTTTCCATCAGCACCACCGAGGAAACCTGGCGCGGGCTCATGCCCAAAAGCAGGTACGTGCCGAACTCCTTTTTGCGCGCTCGAACAACGAATCGGTTGGCGTACAGGACCAAAAAGCCCAAAACCACGGCGACGACGACGCTGAAATAGGTCATGACCTGCGCGAGGATGTCGAAAATGCTCGCACCGGACGCTAGGAACACGTTCGCGGCGCCTTCCTGGGCCTCGAAGAGCACGCGGGAGTCCTCGATGGCGTTGAAGGCGTAGAACACCGCCACGCCCAAAGTCAGGGTAACGAAATACACAGCGTAGTCGCGCATGCTGCGGCGCACGTTGCGCAAGGCAAGTTTCATCAACATGATGGCCACCGCCTAGTTGCGCGGCTTGACAGCGTGCGAGGGCGCGAATCCGACCGCGGGGGAGTCGCCCTGCTTGCCGGAAAGGAACGCCTGGACCTCGAGGATGCGCTGGTAGAAATCGGTCCGGGCGTCATCGCCGCGGCGCAGCTCGTTGAACAGCTTGCCGTCCTTGATGAACAGGATGCGATCGGCGTAGGAGGCCGCGACCGCATCGTGCGTGACCATCATGATGGTGGCATGCAGCTTTGCGTTCAATACCTCGAGGGTTTCAAGGAGGACTGCGGCGTTGCGCGAATCGAGCGCGCCGGTGGGCTCGTCGGCAAGGACCAGCTTCGGGTCGGCGACGATGGCGCGCGCCGCGGCAACGCGTTGGCGCTGGCCGCCAGACATCTGGCGCGGGTATTTCTGCAGGACGTCCGTCACGCCGAGCATATTCGCGGTGCTATCGACCTTCGCGCGGACGGCATCGGCCTTCTCTCCCTTGATGGTAAGGGCCAGGGCGATGTTCTCGAAACCGGTCAGGGTGTCCAGCAGGTTCGCGTCCTGGAAGATGAAGCCCAGGTCGTCGCGGCGGAACTTGGAGAGCTGACGACTGCGCAGCTGCGTGATGTCGAGCCCGCTCAAGATGATGTTCCCGCTGGTCACGGTGTCGATGGTGGAGATGCAGTTCAAAAGCGTGCTCTTGCCCGAGCCCGATGGGCCCATCACGCCGACGAACTCGCCTTCGCAGATGTCGAACGACACGTCGTCGAGCGCGCGCGTGACGGCTTCGCGCGAGCCGTAGACCTTCCGAACGTCGCGCACGGAAAGTAGGACGTTACGGTTGTCGGACGTGCCCGCGTTCGCGATGCCTGCCGGAGGGGTTGCGGTAACCATGGTCATGGGGATTCCTTTCTCTTCGGTTCGGTATATCCCCATGATGCGGCGCTCGCGAAAACGGAGCCATCGAAGGGCCTTACCGCAAACTTACGGTTTTGTAAGGTTAGCCACCGTCGGCGCCGACGGGCCGTGCGCGGGCGGGTCGCGGTTTGCAATGGACGCCGGCTAGGATCTCGCCAAATCTATGCGCGTGCGGTCGAGGGGGAAGGTTAGCGCGACGGTGGTGCCCGTTCCCTCTTCTGAGGAAATGCGCAGGCCAAGGCCCATTCTTTCGCAGGCCACGGCGGCTAGGTGCAGCCCCATGCCCGTTGCCTTGTGATGCGTGCGGCCCCGGCTTCCGGTGAAGCCGCGGTCGAACACGCGCGGCACGTCGGCAGCGGGGATGCCGTCGCCATCGTCTGCGATTAGCAGCTCGATGCAGCCGTCTTTCGTGCCCGCATCCTTTGCCGTGCCTTCGAACCGGATGGTCTTCGCGCTGTACTTCGCCGAGTTCTCCAGGACCTGGCCGATGATGAAGTCGGTCCATTTCGCATCGGCGAGCACTTCGAGCGCCTCGTCGATGGCGAACTCGAGCGAGACCCCTGCGCCGATGAGTGTGCGGGACCGTTGGCGGCACGCTTTGCGCGCGAGGGCCGCAAGGTTGAGCTCCTCGATGGAGAAGTCCTCACTTAAGGTTGCCGAGCGTGCGTAGTAAAGAGCCTGCTCAACGCGCGATTCGATGCGATCGAGGTCGCCGCGGACCTTGCCGATCTCGGGCCCATGAAGGCTTGCCAACGCTAGCTGCGCCGACGCAATGGGCGTTTTGGTTTCATGCACCCACAGCTCGATGTAGTTGCGGTACTCCTTCATGTCGCGTGATCGTGCGGTTAGCTCGTCGGAGGCGGCTTTACCTTGCACGGCAAGCGCGCGGTAGGCGATGGAGCCTTCCAAGGTGCGCGGCTCGTCCAGGATCGATGAGAGGCAGCGCGCGTTTTCGGGCGAGTTGCAGAACAGGTCCAGCTGCTGGTAGAACTCGCGATCGCGCAAAAACCCCGCGGCAAGCGCGACGCAGGCGAACAGGGCTTCGCAGAGGGAGACGAGCGCGATCGCGGAAGCGTTCGAGCCGGTGACGGCCATGATGCCTGCAACGACGGCAACCAGGGCGACCGCTCCGAGCGCGAAACCGGCGTGCGAGCGGAGGTAGGCGCTGAAGGAGTAGGCGTTCATCGGACCACGTAGCCCAGGCCGCGGCGGGTGGTGATGAAATCATCGGGGATGCCTGCGGACTGCAAGCTGCGGCGCAGGCGGTTCACGTTCACCGTGAGCGTGTTGTCGTCGACGAACGCGTCGGTTTGCCACAGCTCGTCCATCAGCTCGCTGCGCGAGATGATGGAGCCCGCATTCTCCATGAGGATGCGCAAGATCAGCAGCTCGTTGCGCGACAGCTCGACGGTTTTGCCGCGATACGACACCTCGGCTCGTACGGGGTCGAGCAAAACGCCGTCGCGTTCCAGCTGCCTGCGCGCCGAATCGGCAGAGCCGCTGCGCGCAAGCGCGCGGTCGATGCGGGCAAGCAGCGCGGCGGGGCGATACGGCTTGACCACGTAGTCGTCCGCGCCGACGTTCATACTCATGACCTCGTCGAACTCGCTATCGGAGGAGGTCAGGACGATGATGGGGACGTTGCTTCCCTGACGGATGGAGCGGCAGACCTCGTGGCCGTATGCGCCGGGGAGCGAAAGGTCGAGCAGGATGCAGTCGGGGCATGCGGCCAAAGCCTCGCCCGCGGCGTTCGCGAACGACTCGCAGCAAAGGCATTCGTGCCCCTTAAGTTTGAGCATGCGCACAAGATTTTCCCGCAAGGAGGCATCGTCCTCGACAATGAACAACCGCGCCATCGGTCCCCTTCCACATCGAACGGATGAGCCGATGATAACGCAACGCCGCGGGTTGCCGGCGTTTCGTCATAAGCCTGACGCTTTGGGGACGTAGCGTTATCTGTCAGGGATGTGATTGCCTCATCGGGTGCCGTTTCCCCTTTCGCTCGCGGCACTGGCCGGAACGTGGTCGGGCGCGCCGGCGGGTTGGCCTATGCTTATGCGCATAGAAGGCTTGCGAAAGCAACGGCAACGTGAAAGGAACCCTCATGGGAATGAATATCGTATGTCTGGACCTGGAAGGCGTGCTGGCACCGGAAATCTGGGTCGCGTTCGCGGAGAAGGCCGGCATCCCCGACCTTATGCGCACCACGCGCGATGAGCCCGACTACGACAAACTCATGAAGTTCCGCCTGGACGTGCTGCGCGGTCACGGCATGGGCCTGCCGCAGATCCAGGAGGTCATCGCCGACATCCAACCCGTTCCCGGCGCCAAGGAGTTCCTGGACGACCTGCGCGCGCAGACCCAGGTGATCATCATCAGCGACACGTTCGAGCAGTTCGCCCAGCCCATCATGGAGAAGCTCGGCTGGCCGACCATCTTCTGCAACACGCTGGAAGTCGCTGACGACGGCACCATCACCGGCTACCGCATGCGCTGCGATCAGACGAAGCTGACCACGGTCCGCGCGCTGCATTCCTGCGGTTTCGAGACCATCGCCTCGGGCGACAGCTACAACGACCTGGGCATGATCAAGGCGTCGAAGGCGGGTTTCCTGTTCCGCAGCACCGTCACCATCAAGGCCGAGCATCCGGAGATCCCCGCGTACGAGACCTTCGAGGACCTGTCTCGCGCCATCAAGGCCGCGCTGTAAGGCGGGTTTTTGCGCGGAAGGGGCGTGGGCCCGCGTGGGGCGGATGCCCCGGGCGCGTAGGGCTGCGCGTTTGAGATGCGTGCATTTTGGGCGATTGATGCTGCATATCTGAAGCGTCCGGATTGCTCGGGCAGATAACGCTACGCGTTCGAGGCGTTTGGGCTTTTCGAGGCTGGCTCCTGACAGATAGTGCTACGTCCCCGAAGTGTCCGGTTTATGAGGGCCGTTGCCCGGAACGTTCGCCTTGACGGCTTGCGCTTCGGGCGACGGCCTTTTTCGCTTTGCGGCTTGTGTTTGTTCGGAGGGTTAACAAGACCGAAACCTGAGCCTTCGCCTTATGTCATAGGATACTGCGCAAGTATCAAAACACTAGGAGTACGATGGGGCGGCTTGTACCGTTGCCGTCCCCATGCAAGCGTTGCGAGCCTGCATAAGCAGGCGAAACGGGGGAGAAATGACGAGATTGTCCATTGCGCCCGCTTCGGCGGACGATGCCCGCATCGGCGGGTTCCTGGACCGGCAGAAGCGTCGCGTCGACGCCATGCCGCCGGGCATGTGCCCTCTGGCGCAGCAGTTGACGCTGCTCGAGGAGGGCGCGCTGCAAACGTGCGGCAAATGCGTGCCGTGCCGTGACGGCCTGCCCCAGCTGGCAGGCATGCTGCGCCATCTGGTGGATTGCCAGGCCGACGCGGCCGAGGTCGAGCGCATGCGCGCGTTGGCCGAGATGGTGCGCGACACATCGGATTGCGCCATCGGCTACGAGTCGGCGAACGCCCTGTTGGAAGGCCTGGATGCCTTCGCCGCCGAGGTTGAAAGCCACGTGAGCAAGCATGAATGCCAGCGCAGCGTGGGCCAGTCGGTGCCGTGCGAGACGTTCTGCCCGGCGCATGTGAACGTGCCCGCCTACATCGCGCTGGTGGCGCAGGGGGATTACGCCGGCGCCGTGCAGATGATCCGCAAGGACAATCCGTTCTCCACCGCGTGCGGCTTGGTGTGCGAGCATCCCTGCGAGCAGCGCTGCCGCCGCACGCTCATCGACGCGCCGCTCAACATCCGCGGCATCAAGGAGTTCGCCTGCGAGCACGCGCGCGCCGACCAGGTGCCCGTGCCGAAGCGTCTGCCCGCAACCGGCCGCCGCGTGGCGGTCGTTGGCGGCGGCCCGTCCGGTTTGACCTGCGCGTACTTCGCCGCCTTGATGGGCCACGACGTGGACGTGTTCGAGGGGCGCAAGCAGCTGGGCGGCATGATCCGCTACGGCATCCCCGCGTACCGTTTCCCGCGCGAGCGCCTGGACGAGGATATTCGCGGCATCCTGGCCGTGGGCGGTATCGCCGCGCATACCGAAAGCCCCGTGGACGCCGCGCGCATGGCGCAGCTTTCCGCGGATTACGACGCCGTGTACGTGGCCATCGGCGCGCAAACCGGTAAGGGCCTGCGCATCGACGGCACGGATGCCGAAGGCGTGTTTTCGGCCGTTGACCTGCTCGGACGCATCGGCGACGGCGATTATCCCGACTTCACGGGCAAGAAGGTGGCCGTCATCGGCGGCGGCAACGTTGCCATGGACTGCTGCCGCACGGCGGTGCGCGCCGGTGCCGAGGAGGTGTCGGTGGTGTATCGCCGCCGCATTTCCGACATGACGGCGCTGCCGGCCGAGATCGAGTCGGCCATCGCCGAGGGCGTGGAGATGATCACGCTGCAGGCGCCGGCCGCCATCGAGAAGGACGAGCAGGGCCGCTGCTGCGCGCTGCTGACGAACCCGCAGATGATCGGCCCGGTCAAGCGCGGCCGCCCCGCGCCCGTGGCCGCCGACAAGCCGCAGATGCGCATCCCCGCCGACATCATCCTGATCGCCGTGGGCCAGAACATCGTGTCCGCGCCGTTCGAGGAGTTCGGCATGGCGGCCGAATGGGGCGAGTTCAAGGCGGACGAGCAGCTGCATGCGCAGATGGACGCCGAGGCGCTTGCCGCTCGCGGCGCCGATGCCTTCGCGGGCGCGAACGTGTTCGTGGGCGGCGACTGCCAAACCGGCCCGGCGTCGGCCATCAAGGCCATCGCCGCCGGCAAGGTTGCCGCACGCAACATCGACCATATGCTGGGCTTCAACCACACGCTCGACTGCGGCGTGGCGGCTCCGCCGGCCCAGCCCAACGACCGCGCGGCGTACGGCCGCGTGGAGGTGCTCGAGCGCCCCGCGCGCGAGCGCAAGAACGATTTCGACGCCGTCGAGGTTCCCATGAGCACGGAGGAGGCCATGCAGGAATGTGGCCGCTGCCTGCGCTGCGACCACTTCGGCGCCGGCGCCTGCGAAGGGGGGCGTATCCAGTATGCTTAACATCACCATCGACGGCCGCGCGCTCGAGGCGCGCGAGGGCCAGACCGTTTTGGAAGTTGCCCGCGAGGCCGGCATCCACATTCCCACGCTGTGCTATCTGGCCGAGCGCAGCGCCATCGGGTCGTGCCGCGTGTGCGTGGTCGACGTCGAGGGGCAGGACGCCCCTGTGCCCGCGTGCACCACGCGCGTGGTCGACGGCATGCAGGTGCAAACGGCCACCGAGCGCGTGCTGAAGTACCGCCGCATGGCCGTTGACCTGCTGATCTCCAACCACGGCTTGGATTCGACCGACTACTGCTTCAGCTGCGTGAAGAACGGCGCCTGCGAGCTGCAGGCCGTGGCGCGCGAGGTGGGCGTTTCGCACCCCACCTTCCCCGTTGCGCAAACGCGCAAGCCGGTGCTGGATTCCAACCCGTTCCTGCGCTTCGACCCCAACCTGTGCATCGCCTGCCAGCGTTGCGTGGGCGCGTGCAACAACGCGGCCGGTAACCACGTGCTGCAAACGGGCAAGCGCGGCGTGCGCACCACCATCCGTGCGCCGTTCGGGCCGAACTGGGATGCCACCATCTGCGAGAGCTGCGGCAACTGCGCGCAGGCGTGCCCGACGGGCGCCCTGGTGGAGAAGCGCCGCGGGCTGTACCGCGAATGGGACCCCCCTCCCGTTCGCACCACCTGCCCGCACTGCGGCGTGGGCTGCCAGCTCGACCTGGTGGTGAAGGGCGACAAGATCGTGGACGTGCAGGCCGCCGACGGTCCGTCCAACGACGGCCTGCTGTGCGTGAAGGGCCGCTCCGGCAGCTTCGACTTCGTGAACTCCCCCGACCGCATCACCACGCCGTTGGTGAAAAACCCCGAGACCGGCGAGTTCGAGCCCGCCGATTGGGATACGGCGCTCGACCTGGTGGCGCGCAAGTTCGCCGAGCTCAAGGAGGAGCACGGCGGCGAGAGCATCGCGGCGTTCGCGTGCTCGCGTTCCACCAACGAGGATATCTATCTCTTCCAGAAGATGGCGAGGTGCGCATTCGACAGCCCCAATGTCGATAACTGCGCACGTGTTTGACACGCCCCCACCGTTGCCGGTCTGGCAACTACACTTGGTTCGGGCGCAATGACGAACTCCATCAAGGATGTGTGCGAGGATTCGCAGGTCATCCTGCTGGTGGGCAGCAATCCGGAAGAGGCGCACCCGGTCATGGGCATGCGCCTGCGACAGGCGGTCGAGCGCGGCGCGAAGCTGATCGTGGTGGACCCGCGCGAGATCGGGCTGGCGAAGAAGGCCGACATCCATCTGAAGCTGCGCCCCGGCACGAACGTGGCGTTCGCGAACGGCATGGTGAACGTGCTGATACGGAAGGGCCTGGTGGACCGCGAGTTCGTGGAAAGCCGCACCGAGGGCTTCGATGAGCTTGCCGCCATGGTGGCAGACTACACCTCCGAGCGCGTGGCCGAGATCTGCGGCATCGATGCGCGCGACCTGGAGGCGGCCGCCGAGATGTACGCGACGGCCGAGCGCGCCCCCATCGTCTATTGCCTGGGCGTGGTGGAGCACTCCACGGGCACCGAGGGCGTTATGGCGCTGTCGAACCTGGCGCTGGCCGCGGGCAAGCTGGGACGTCCCGGCTGCGGCATCAACCCGCTGCGCGGCCAGAACAACGTGCAGGGCGCATGCGACATGGGCGCGGGCCCGGCGGACTTCACGGGCTATCAGAAGGTGGCCAACCCTGAGATGCGCGCGAAGTTCGAGGCCGCATGGGGCGTCGAGCTGAACCGGGCGGCGGGCCTGAAGGCCACCGAGTGCTTCCCCGCTATGATCGATGGGCGCATCCGCGGCCTGTTCCTGTTCGGCGAGGACCCAGTGCGCACCGACCCGGACACGGGCCATGTCATCCGCGCGCTGGAGTCGCTGGACTTCTTCGTGTGCGAGGAGCTGTTCATGACGGAGACGGCGAAGTACGCCGACGTCATCCTGCCTGGTCGCAGCTATGCGGAGAAGGAAGGCACGTTCACCAACACCGAGCGTCGCGTGCAGCGCGTGCGCAAGGCGGTGGACGGTCCGGCGGGCGCGCGCCTGGACACCGAGGTGTTCGCCGACATCATGCGCCGCATGGGGTATGACCAGCCCACGCTCACGGGTGCGCAGCTCATGGACGAGGTGGCAAGCCTGACGCCGTCGTACGCGGGCATCAGCCATGCGCGCCTGGACTCCGCCGCCGTGGCGGGGCAGGGCCTGCAGTGGCCGTGCACGGGCCCGGACCATCCAGGTACGCGCATCATGCACGAGGGGGCGTTCTCGCGCGGCTTGGGCGGATACTCGCTGGCGCAGTACCGTCCGTCGGCCGAGCAGCCCGATGAGGAGTTCCCGCTCGTCATGATGACGGGCCGCGTGCTTGCGCAGTACAACGCGCAGGCCATGACGGGCCGCACCGAGGGGCTCAACCAGATCGACGGCACGTCGTTCATCGAGATCAACGACGCGGACGCTGCCGTCGCGGGCATCGCCGACGGCGACCGCGTGCGCGTGAGCAGCCGCCGCGGCGTCATTGAGAGCCAGGCTCGCGTGTCGGGAAAGACCAATCCCGGCGAGGTGTGGATGCCGTTCCACTTCCAGGATGGCAACGCAAACTGGCTGACCAACGCAGCGCTCGACAACATCTCGGCAACGCCGGAGTACAAGGTGTGCGCCGTGCGTGTGGAGAAGGCGTAAGGGATAGAGCGAGATCGAGCGAGGGGCGCATATGAAACGGGTTTTGGTGATTGCGACGGGCGGGACCATCGCGTCGGCCGAAGAGGGCAGCGGGCTTGCGCCGGCGCTGACCGGCGAGCAGTTGGTGGCCTTCGTGCCTGAGGTGGCGCAGGTTTGCCATGTCGAGGTGTCGCAGGTCATGAACGTGGACAGCACGAACATGCGCCCGGAGGGATGGCTGTCCATCGCGGGCGAGGTGCGTCGGAGCTACGACGACTTCGACGGGTTCGTGGTCCTTCACGGCACCGATACCCTGGCGTACACGGCGGCGGGGCTGTCGTACCTGGTGCAGGGCAGGCCGAAGCCCATCGTTCTGACCGGCTCGCAGCTGCCCATGGGCGACCCCGAAACCGACGGCAAGCGCAACCTGCTCGATGCCGTGCGTGTGGCTTGCGACGATGCCGCCGCGGGCGTCATGGTCGCGTTCGGCGGCAAGGTGATCTCGGGGACGGCGGCGCGCAAGGTGCGCACGCGCAGCTTCGAGGCGTTCGACAGCTTGAACGCCCTCGACTTGGGGCGCGTGCGCGACGGACTGGTGACCTGGGCTGATGGGGTTTGCGAGCGGATGTGCGTGGCGGCAAGGGCCTGCGCCGCGGAGGAGGTTGGCGGTGCGCCTTCGGCCGCGCGCTTCTACGATGAGCTCAACCCGCGGGTGGCGGTGCTCAAGCTTACGCCGGGCATGGATGCGCTGGTCGTCGACGCACTGCGCCCTGCGTGCGACGCACTGGTGGTGGAGGCCTTCGGGTTGGGCGGCATCCCGGAGTACGACGGCATCACCGAAACGCTGCTCGCGTGGGTGGATGCCGGGAAAACGCTGGTCATGACCACGCAGTGCCCGTACGAGGGCGCCGACCTGAGCGTGTACGAGGTGGGTCGCGCGTTCTGCGACCGCCCGGGCGTGCTCCTGGGCGGCAGCGCTACCACCGAGGCGCTGTTGGCGAAGACCATGTGGGCGCTTGCGCAAGCGGCCGACCCCGACGGCGTCGTCGATCGCGAGAAACTGGCGGAACTGTTCGCCAGCTGCTAAAGGCGAGGGGATAGTCTCGAATCTCATCTCAGCCTGAAAAATGTTATTAATTGCAAATACTCGTCCCTTAAAAGTGCAATGCATCACATTTTTAAGGACGGGATCGCAAGGAAGGCGCATACGCATACGCATACGTGAAAAGAGACGGGAGAGCGTGCCGCTTTTCGCGATTGGGGTTTCGGCGCTGTGGCGATAGGCGCGGCGTTGCAAGATGGCCCGTTGGCCTGCGTGGGGCAGGCCAACGGGCCGTTGCCGATCTCGGGGCGTTTTTGCGGGGTGTGTCAACGATAGCCGCTCCGTGTATTCGCGCTATTTGCTGAAAAGTGCAGTGTATAGCGATTTCTATTTGCTGAAAAGTGCAGAATTCATCTGATACTATTTCCCGATTCGTGCATTAGCGCTGGTAAAGCCGTTGGCAAGCGATAGCTTTATTGCGGGTGAGAGGTGAAGCGCTTGGCGGTGTTAAGGGTGCCGCCACCAAGCGCCATTCCCGTACTTTTGCGCTCAAGCGTCGCTTGCCTTCGCCGCCCTATCCCAGCACGCTGGGCAGCAGGTAGAGCAGGGCTACCAGCGCGCAGCCGATGGCGGCTGCGGCGATCCAGATGTGGAACTCGCGGTCCATCTTGGCGCGCTCGGCGGGGGTGGGCTCGCTGGTGTCCTGCACGGCGTTCACGTCGATGGCTCGCGTGCCGTACACCTTCGCGCACACCCCATAGATGACCAGGCCGACCACGCAGTAGATCACGCCGGTGACCAGGGCGTCCGTGTCAAGCTGCGTCATCATGACCAGGTAGATGACGATGCTGATCACCGCGCCGGGCACCATGCCGCGCACCTTGAACGGGCGCTTCAGATCGGGCAGCTTGCGGCGCAGGCCCAGGCACGCCACCATGCCGATGACGTAGTAGAACAGGTCGGCGAACAGGGAAAGCGACGCGATGTAGTCCAGCGTCGATGTGGCCACCAGCGCCACCGTGAGCACACCGAGCGTGATGACGGCCACGTAGGGCGTGCGGTGCTTCGGGTGCAGCTTGGCGAACACGGCGGGCAGGCTGCCGTCGCGGGCCATGGTGAACAGGTAGCGCGGCGGCACCGCGATGGAAGCGTTCAGGGTGGAGAAGTCGCCGCCGAACGCCACGCCCAGCGCCAGCAGCGCAAGCGGCAGGCCCAGGATGCCGGCGCTCATCATGGCCTCGGCGTAGGGCGCGGACGACTCGGCCACGGCGGCCAGCCCGTCGGCGGGCACGATGCCCACGAGGAACCACTGGAACAGGGCGTTCACCACGAAGATGATGAACGGCGAGAGCATCATGGCGCGGGGGATGTTGATCTGCGGGTGGCGGATCTCCTCGCCCATGGCGCAGCACGTCTCGAAACCGGCGAAGCACCACCAGATCATGGCCACGGCGGCGATGAACCCGCCGCCGCCCAGGTCGCCCATGAAGTCGGGCGCGGTCACGAAGTTCGGCAGCTGCACGTTGGGGATCATGGTAAGGAACCAGATGGCGGCAACGCCCCAGAAGAAGAACATGAAGCCGTTCTGCAGCTTGCCTGTCAGCTCCACGCCGCGGACGTTGGCGATGATGAACGCGATCAGCGCGATGATGGCGATGACCACGTCGTCGACGGGAAGCTCGATGCCGAACGCCAGGAAGATGGTCTTGAAGTAGTAGCTGAACGCCAGCGCCTCGCCGCCGGTGACGGCGATGAGCGACATGATGAAGTTCCATCCGGCCAGAAAGCCCGCGGGACGGCCCAGGCCCAGCGACGCGTACTGGTATGTGCCGCCGGCGAAGGGCAGCGCCGAGCCCATCTCGCCGTACATGAGCGCCGGGTAGATGCTGATGAGCGCCGCGAGCGCCGTGGCGAGCACTACGAACGGGCCCATCTCGCCGACGACGTTGCCTCCGGTGGTGAACAGGCCGACGCCGATGACGGTGCCGGCGGTGATGGTGATGGCCTCGCGCAGGCCGAGCGTGCGCTTGAGGCCGACGGCAGGCTCCTTCTGTGCGCCGCCTTCATTCGGTTGGTTGCCCATGGGCGTTCCTTTCAGCGTGCCGACCGTGCTGGCGGGCCGGTGCGCTGTCGTATGCCCGATGCCTATCGGGCATACGACAGCGCCATGCGGATACGATGAAATCACTTTAGCACTCTACCGTAGTAAAGCAATAGGGATTTTAGAATGCGAAAAAACGGGCGTCGCAGGGGTTCGCGGCTGCAGAGCGCTGGCGCGACGGAGCGGAAGGGCTTGCGGAAGAGAGGGCGCGAGGCGGCAGGCGCTGCGCGACGGCTTTGCGAGGG